>JGI20225J20221_1000200_pt1 | contig 145289 bp, 126 predicted proteins | sample BioMet4_FD_20221 | JGI IMG/M metagenome (IMG submission 20221) | reverse complement strand
GCTGAATTGAAAAGTTAAATGCCATTTGTAACAGTAACAAAAAGAAAGTGGTAATAACTCTTGCACAAAGGGCATAAATTTGCACTTATTACATCAATAAGGTGCAATAAGTTTTGCAGAAATGCAAGAAAAGGTGAATATTCATCTAATGGATTCGTAAAAAAGTGTAAGGCAAACAAGGTGGCGCGAAGTCCCAGATATCATCTGCAAGACTTATTGCCACTTCAGCATAAGGCATGAATTTGTTTGTGCCCGACAGTGCTAAATCAAAATATGGTTAATGCTGGGTGAGCTTTAAGAGCCCTGGCCTGAGTATAATTTTGTCCGTGGGGATTGTGTGGATCCCCATGGACAAGAGCTTTTTGTAAAGGTCAGGATAGAAGAATTTCGTTGTCTCCAACGGACTCTTGCCACCCAGTTTTTTTATTGGGGCAGAATTTATATGACTGAGCGCCAGATTGAGCGAATCCTGCCCGGTTAGACCGAGAGAGTAAAGATTGGCTCCTTTGGGGAAAATGTAACGCAGTTCAATGTGACTGTTCTCAAGGCTGCCTTTCTGGCCGGCCCGCATTGGATCACAGTAGAAAAGGCGTGTCCGCCTTGTATGGTCAGAGCCCATCTCAATACCATCTGCATCACAGAACTCGGAGCCCCTGTCCGTCAGGAGTATAGGGACATATTTTTTGAAGAGTTGTTTTCCCAGGCAGGATTCGAGGAACAGAACGCCCTGCGTCATATTCGCAGCCTGCTTGTCGGTATGGTAAACAGCCAGGAAAAGGCCCGTACGGATGAATTTGAACGTCTGGATGAACGGACCATTGGTAACATCGTTGTAAACGGTATCCATCTGCACGATCGGCAGATCAGGATTCTCGGTAGTATAGGTCAGGTAGTCCTTGAATGTACGGCCGATTAGAGAATGGTTGTCCTTACGTTTTTTATAGGAGCGGGCTTTGCGTCTGGATATCCTTCTGGATACCTTGCGGCGCAGGTCCATGCTCATGATGCCGGCAACTTCATGCAGGGTATCATCCTCAATATAGTTGTAGAGCGTCCTTACGGAAATATGGAGCTCAGGGTGAGTCTGGATAATCTGGTAAGGCGACAGGCCATTCTTAAGCAGTGGAGCGATGATGCTGCCAATCCATTTCGCTTCTGAAGTTGTAAGATCAGCCCCCATACGGGAGTCCTTGAGGGTAGTCTGGTACTCATCCTCAGCATGAACGGCTGTATAACGAAACTTGTTAAAGCGGCAGGAACGGTATTTATTGCAGCCGTTGCATGCTCCCGGGGAGCGGTCTCTCCGACTACATAGGAAAGGTATGTAGTCAGGACAGTCCGAAGGGCATTGGCGGTTATGCTCACATTTCTTGTAAGCAGCGCATTCGATGGGCAGAGGACACTCGTAGGTGCGCTTCCGGTGGCATTTAATTTCTCTGGCGATGGTGGACTTATCCTTGCCGATAAGCTCAGCCATGTATACCTTAGAGCGGCCATGTTCGATACATTCCTCAATGGAATAGCGTTCATCCTCTGTCAGATGTGTAAAATGTTTTTTCTTGCTCATGATGCGTACCTTCCTTTTTAGCTGTCGGGCCATCTTCATCATGCTCGTATGCAGGAGTTATTGCAATTGTATTTTCCTGGATATTTGTGCATGACTTATCTCAACTTCTGCTATAGGAAAGTGGCAATAACATTTTCACTTCACACACCGTACAAATTTAAAATAACCCCTTGCAATTTATCTCAACCATGGTATAATATTTAATGTGTTAGCGGGATGTGGCACAGTTTGGTAGCGCGCATCGTTCGGGACGATGAGGCCGCAGGTTCGAATCCTGTCATCCCGACCATTGAATTGCAAGGACTTGGAGTTTTTTCCGGGTCCTTTTTGTTATTTCTACGGAAAAGGAGTCCTCTCCATGGCAGTCTATGGCATCATAGCCGAATACAACCCCTTCCATAACGGGCACCAATACCAGCTGCAGAAAATCCGGGAAAAGGATCCGGAGGCCAGCTTCATCTGCGTCATGAGCGGCAGCTTTACCCAGCGGGGCGAGGCTGCCCTGCTGGACAAATGGCAGCGGGCCTCCCTGGCCGTGGCCGGCGGCATCGATCTGGTACTGGAGCTGCCCTTCGTCTTCGCTGTGCGCAGCGCCCAGGACTTTGCCCGGGGCGGCTTGACCCTGCTCCACCGGCTGGGACTGGTGGATTTTCTGGCCTTTGGCAGCGAATACACCGACACCGCCCGGCTGGAAGCTGCCGCCCAGGCCATCGATTCCCCTCAGCTGCAGCCCCGGCTGAAAGAGAACCTGGCCCGGGGCATCTCCTATGGGGCCGCCCTGGGCCAGGCCCTGGCAGAAGCCACCGGCATCCCGGAGGACTGCCTGCGCCAGCCCAATACCATCCTGGCCCTGGAATACCTGCGCAGCCTGCGGCGGCTGGCCAGCCCCATCCGCCCGCTCCCGCTGCAGCGAAAAACCGCGGGCTACCATGACCAGCATATCCAGGCAGCGATTGCCAGCGCCAGCGCCATCCGCCGCGAGCTGTACAAGCCGGTCCCGGATCCGGCCCTGCTGATTCAATCGCTGCCTCCCGCCTCCTATCAGGCCGTCCGGGCCGCCGAAAAGGACCTGCCTCAACGGGAGCAGCTGCTGCGGCCCCTGCTGCTCACCCTTTACCGTGCTTCCCTGCCGGAGCTGCAGCATTGCTACGGCATATCTGAGGGCCTGGAAAACCGGCTCCTGCAGGCGGCTCCTTCCTGCACCACCCTGCAGGAGCTGGTCGATGCCATCCGCAGCCGCCGCTATCCCCAAAGCCGCGTCCAGCGCCTTTTCCTCTACCTGCTGCTGCAGATCTCCCGGGAAACCGTCCAGGCCATGGACGCCGCCGGTCCGCTCTACGGTCGGATCCTGGCCATGAATTCCACCGGAGTCCGGCTGCTGCATCGCTGCAAGAAAACCGCCCGTCTGCCGCTGATTGCCAAGACCAGTCAGTTCCTGACCTCAGCAGCCTGCCGGCAGCCCCAGGCTCTCACACCACTGCAGCAGATGCTGGCCCTGGACATCCAGGCCACCGGTCTCTACAGTCTCTGCTTCCAGACGCCCCGCTCTCCCCTGGAAGACTTCCTCACCTCCCCCAGGCTCCTTTGATGGCAAAAGGCTGTCGCACGAAGGACATCTACCTTATAAATATACAGCTGATGCATCCCACCACCATGCTGCGCATGGTCCCCCGCCCTTCAAAGGGCGGACATGGAATACGGTGCTGTATACTTATCAGATATGATGCTGCGTGCGGCAGCCTCTTTTTGTTCAGCGGATGAATTTGAATACCAGTGTCCCCAGCAGCCCGGACAGCAATGAGGCAGACACGATCGCCGTCTTGGCGGTGGTCAGCTGTCCCCCGTCCCCAAAGGCCAGGGAGGCAATGAAGAGCGCCATGGTGAATCCGATGCCCCCCAGTATGCCCGCGCCGGCGAAATGGGCCAGCCGGGTCTTTTCCGGCAGCTTTACGATGCCCAGCCGCACCAGAGCGTAGACGCTGCCGAAAATGCCCAGCGGCTTGCCCAGGCACAGCCCGAAGATCACGCCCAGCCCGATGGGCGATGCCAGATTGGCGAAGCCGGCCAGGCTCAGGGGAATCCCCGCATTGGCCAGCGCGAACACCGGCATCACCAGATAGGCCGACCAGGGAGCCAGCTGATGCTCCCAGCGATAGAGGGGATAGCGCTTCATGGAACGGGCCCGGCCCGCCGGGATCAAAAAGCCCAGCAGCACTCCCGCGATGGTGGGATGGATGCCCGCCTGCAAAAAAGCGTACCAGGCCGCCATGCCGCCCAGCAGGTAGGGCAGAAAGGAATGCACGCCCCGCCGGGCCAGCAGCCAGAGCAGCAGGAACACCGCCGCCCCGCCCGCCAGGGCCAGCACCTGCAGGGATGAGGTATAAAAGAGCGCAATGACCACGATGCCCCCCAGATCATCCACAATGGCCAGGGCCGTGAGAAAAACAGCCACACTGCGCGGCGCATGGCCGGCGGCAAAGGATAGGATTCCCAGGGCAAAGGCAATATCCGTCGCCATGGGAACGCCCCAGCCGCCCAGCGTGGGCTGGCCCCAGTTGAAGGCCGCGTAAAGGAGCGCCGGTACCACCATGCCGCCCACTGCCGCCGCAATGGGCAGCACCGTGGCGGACAGGGATTTCAGCTCGCCGAACAGGAACTCCCGCTTGATCTCCATACCGATCACGAAAAAGAACAGGGCCATGAGCCCGTCATTGATCCAGTGCAGCAGGGACATGGACAGCGCGGCCTCGCCCCAGCCCACCGCCAGCGGCTGATGAAGCACCGCTTCATAGCCGGCGGCCCAGGGGGAATTGGCCAGTCCCATAGCCAGCAGCGCACATCCCAGCAGCAGCAAGCCGCTGGAGGCCTCCCGCCGGAAAAATTCCATAAAAGCCTCCGTCAACACCCGCAGACGGCGGCCCACCATTCTATGCAGCTTTTTTCTCATAGGCATCATCTCCTTTTAAACCATATATTTTATATTATACATGAAAACTATATAATAGCAAAATACCTATGATGAAAATATTCTGCCCTCTTTTTGGTGATTTCACCAGACCCTAAAAAAACTTCTTGCAATTTGTCCTTTTCCATAGTATACTATTATATGTTGTCGGGATGTGGCACAGTTTGGTAGCGCGCATCGTTCGGGACGATGAGGCCGCAGGTTCGAATCCTGTCATCCCGACCATTATTTGGTCAATGAAGGGACGCTCTGTAAAGAGCGTCTTTTTTTATGCCCTATTTTAAAAAGGAAAAGAGACTGTCGCACGAAGGACATCTACTCTATAAATATACAGCCGATGCATCCCACCACCATGCTGCGCATGGTCCCCCGCCCTTCAAAGGGCGGACATGGGGTGCGGTATTGTATACTTATAAAATATGATGTAACGTGTGACAGTCTCTTTTCTATTCCATGTCTTTCTTATTTATCTTTGTCCTTATCTTCCTTGGTGAAGATATATACTGCACGGATCTGATCCGGCATAACACCCAGATCCTCGATGGAGGTAAGTACGCCCGTTGCCAGCACGGCCCGCTCTGCGGCTTTGTCCGTGCCGGTCACAATGGCGACAGCCTCTTCGTTATCAGGATAGAGCGTCACGATACCATTGCCGTAGGTAACGGTATAGGAACCACCATCCGTCTTGTAGCTGATACTGAAATCCCGGTTCAGTTCATTGCGGATCTCCTTGGGATCCGGGATCTCCACCTTCTGGGCTGCCGGCAGGATGGACAGCTTATCCGGATTGTAGTTGATGGTATAGATGCCATCCAGCTTCCGGGTTTCGCCATCGGTGTAAAGCACCGGAATAGCGCCCGTGGTATGGCTGAGTCCTGCGATGTCCCCGGTATCTCCGGTCCGGCCGCCAAGCTGGAAACCAAAGCCCTCCGGCGTGTCCACGAAGTTATGCTCCGTTATACCGTTATTTGTCTGCACCTGGACAGCTGATGCCGATGTCCCGGCCTGTACCGGCACGTTGGCTGTTGTCCCGCTATCAGGCACGACCATCTCCGGTACCTTGAAGCCGACAAATCCGCCGGTATTCCCACCGGACAAGTCTGTTCCCGTGCTGTCTGCTGTCTTAGGCTGCGTAACAGACTGCGCAGTCGTGGTATTGGTAACGCCAGTCTCTGTGGTGACAACGGTCCCCGGTATAGGCGTCGGCGTCGGTGTCGGCTCCGGTGTCGGCGTTGGCGTCGGCTCCGGTGTCGGCGTTGGTGTCGGCGTCGGCGTTGGTGTCGGCTCCGGCGTCGGCGTTGGTGTCGGCGTCGGCTCCGGCGTCGGCGTTGGCGTCGGTGTCGGTGTCGGCGTTGGTGTCGGCGTCGGTGTCGGCGTTACCGCATTGCTGATAGTCAGCGTTCCCGGCTTATAGCTGAACGTGTAGTTCTTTAAAACAGTATCCTTCACCCGGCCATCACCGGCCGTAAAGGTCCAGCCATCACTCTCACCTTCCACCGGCTGAATGACCCCTGCATAAATTCCTTCCGGCGTAGTTTTATCCATGGCAATAGGTGTCGCTCCTTCTCCGGACGGAGTATAGGTGCCATAGGTATTCGGCGCAAAGCCGGAAATCGTATCCCCAAACAAAAGCCCTGTTACGGTATCACCGGTGCTCGGATTTTCCTCACCCGTCTTCCGGCTGCCGTCATTGGCCTTGATGACCACCGGACGCCGTGTGATGGCTAAATCACCAGCCACATACGTAATACTATAATTCGCCAGCCTAGAGGCAGTATTCCTCGATCCCGCCTGGAACGCAGCGCTGCTGATTTTTACAGCACCTGTCTGCGTCCCTATATCCGTCTGGTTCGTAACCGTGGAAGCAATCCCATCGGTCACTCCGGTCAGCGTATCGCCGCCCACAAAGCCCGTATTATCGTCCGCTGCGGCAATGGTGAATTTATTGGCTTCATCTGCATATTTGGCTGTGCTGTTTTCATCACCATAGACCCGTGTCTTGCTGCCGGCTGTCACCGTAACCGGACGCGGTGTGATGTCCAGCTTGCCGTCTACATATTTGAATACATAGTTGCCGTTGGATTTAAAGTCACTGCCCTGGATGCCAATGCCGTAGCTGCCCGCATTGCATGCGCCCTCAGCATTTACAGCGGCATTTCCCGCCGCAAGCGTTCCGTATTGCACCGTGCTGCTCGTTACAACTCCGTTCTTCGGCACACCGTTCGTAAGATCATTCAAAATAAATCCCTGGCCGGATACGCCGGTACCATAGCTTGTTCCATTGCCGCCACTATACGAAGTGCCATCATAGATCTTCGTCTGATCGTTGGCCTTGACAACGACGGTACGCGGATTGATCACAAAGTTGACCTCGACAGCATAATTCAGCGGATTTGCTCCGCTATAGGCAATATCATACTGGCCTTTGACACCACCTGTGCCATAAGTCTTACCCGCATTTGGCCCGCCAGCCGCATTCACAGCCGTATTTTCATTGACAGTACTCCAGCCATAGGTTCCCGTTTTATTTTCCTTTGCCACCGCCTGCAAGTCAGCAAAAGCTGTCTGCTCCGTTTCCGTAAGCGTCCGCCCGTCTTCCATTTTACAAGAATACTTCGCATTATCAGCGTTTCCAATGGTAAAGAACGTACCATTGCCATCGCCATAGGTACGCTCGCTGTAAATCGTCACCGTAGGCTGATATTCATAGGCAAAGGTATTCCCCGTTGTTGCTTTGATATCTTTGGTACCATAGCGTATTGTCGCCGGTGCAAGTGCCCCCGGCGTATCACCCACCGAGTCATAGGTATGGACAATCCAGCGTCCGCCGGTGGAAGTGAGCACATTGGAACCGCCATCCGTATTGGTGAAATGGCCCTCCGTGGCCTCGATATCCACATTGCCATTGGTCGATGTTACTTTGCCGCCCTTGGCAATATCCACATTCCCCTGCGTACCGACAGTGACCGCCGTACCGGTGACCGTTCCCGTAACATGGGTTGTCTTGGTCGTATCACTCCCGGTGGTAAGCGTCACCGTACTGCCGCCGGTTACGTTGCCGATATTGGTGATTTCATTCGTTGTACTGGTCAGTTCGATTTTGCTTGTCGGACCTGTCACATTCAGTGTCGTCACCTTTAGGCTGCCGGTACCGCCATCCGTCACCGTGCCGGTTGTGATGATATTGGTGGTATTCGTAACCTTTGTGGTATCAATCGTGCTGATCTTCACCCCGCCAGTCTGCGTACTGTCACCAAAGGTTACCTCCTTGAAGCCCTTGAACAGGCCATTGGTTCCATCATCGGTATTGAACCAAGCATTATCAATATTCAGCCCGGTACCCGTTGTGCTGCCAAGATTGATGCTTTTGCTCTTGGTATAGGTCGTAAGCGTAAGGCTGCCGCCCCCTGTGGACTTAATGGTGTTTTGTCCTGAACTTGTATTGTTCACCAGGTTATCTGTCGTAATATGGACATTGCCCGTAGTCGTCGTAACATGGGAGTTCTTGATTGTGACCGTATTGCTGCTCACATCAAAATCATTCCCGCCGGTATTGATGGTTCCATTGACGGTGACGCCACCCGTGCTGGTGCTCTGGCCCTGCAGGATGTTGACCTTGTCCGTGAAGTTCGTTGTGCCATTCTGGGTCAGCATACCGGTGCCATCCGCCCGGCCAAAATTAATGACCGAGTAGCCATCATGGAATACACGATTTGTTTTATTGTCGGCATCAAAATAACTGGACGGCAATTTCAGCTTATCCGTAGCAGCTGACGTATTGCCCAGTTCAATGTCCCGCGCCTTATCCAAGGCATCGATGGTCACCTCGCCGCTGCCGCTGATATTGCCCTCGCCTTTACTGGTCACATTCAAAGTATCCGTCCTGAAGCTAAGATTGCCCTTACCTGCACTGATGCTGCTGTCTGCATCCATAGTGAATGTCGTGGCCCTAAAGCTCAGTGCATTGTCATTGGTCAGAATCGCAGTCTCTGTAATGGTCGTTCCAGCCCCGCTCGAGCCGGAATTTTCCCATGTTGTCCCCGAAAAAATGCTTGTCGGATCATAGAAATTCAAGGGAGTGGAACTGGAAATATTGACTATTCCGTGACCATTACCAAGATTTACCTGCTTAAAGCTGTTTTCTCCGCCGCTTTCTTCAATGGTCTGATCATTGAACAGTGCTGTACCAAGATTCAGCTGATTCGCCGGACTTGCCTGATCGCCAATATTCAGCCCCACATCTGTACTTTTCTGCTGGATGGTCAGCGTGGCCTTATCCGTTGTTGTCGGCTGGATTTTCTGATTCACAGTGAGCTGATCCGTTGTGAGCGTGACATCTCCCGAGGTGGAAATGCCATTGATTGTTGTACGGGCGGTCTGCGCTCCCGCCGGTGTAGTGACAGAGCCAACCGTCAGCATAGTCCCCGCTTTTTCCGTGAAATTTACCGAACCTGCACTGGCAGCCAGCGTCGTAACCGCATTATCGGCTGACAAATCAAAAATTCCGCCCTGCAAAGCCAGGCAGCCAGCAGTAATGCTGCCGCCTAATACCTCCTGCGCTTCGGTAGCTGCATTCAGTGTCAGGGTGTTTGTACCAACGGACACTGCCCCTGCAAAAGTAATATTTGCCGCTGTCAAAGTCATGTCCTTATCCAGTGTAAATCCTTTTACAGTTATCTGCTGTTTATTTGGAGTCACACTGCCAAATCTGTAATGAGTAAATTCATGTCCAAAGACACTGCTGTCCCCGGTAAGCATATCATTCGTAATCTTAAGACCATTGTCACTCTCATCTGCGCCAAGGAAAATTGCCGTATTTCCATCATAGCTGGAAATACCCAGCGTTCCACTGCCTTTAATTATCTGGGATCCCGTCAGGCTGTCAAGACTATTGGTATAGATATTCAAGGTACTTTCAGGTGCGGCAAAAGAACCATTCCCGCTATTGCTGACAGCTCCGGCCTTCAGGGTAACCGTATTGCCCTTGTCTACTTGATTTTCTCCCTGGAAATCAATTATTCCCTTGATGCTGTCGCCATTCTGAATGGTCACACTATTTTTAAATTCCACGCCACTGATATGCACGGTACCCGTGCCTGCTTCATTGCCGATATTGAGCTGCGTAAAATTACTGCCAAAGATATCTCCATTAATATCGCCCTGCAGCACATGGAGACCTGTAGATGAGGTACCGGCAGACTCCACATACATCGCTGTCTCCGGGCTATAGGTGGAAAGGTTCAGTGTCCCCTTGCCAGTGATGTTGGCCGCTCCATCATTACGGGCACCATCGGCTGTGAGCGTGTCCGCTTTCAGAGTAAAGCTGCTGCCCATACCATCGCCCAGATTAATTTTTGCATTGTCGTATAGCTCAACAGTACCGCCGCCAAGGGTGACCTTGGCCTTGCTGCCATTTACAGTAATACCGGAAGATTGTCCCAGCGATACCTTCTCGCCGCCATCCATCGTAATATCCGCCTGACCATCCACTGTAATCTGAACCAACCTATTCAACGAGATATCGTTGGCTGACTTAATATTTACCTTAGTAGATGCTGTATCACTGCCCGCGATGGATAAATTGCCATGCACTTCCACCCCAGCGTCTCCATTGATATTACCGGATTTATTCAGTGAACCAGCACGCATAAATACTTTCTTCTTCGTACTCACCGTAAAATCACCATAGCCTGTCAGCGTACTGTTCAGGGTTTCATAGGCAATCTTATAGCCACTAGTGATTGGATCTGAACTATTTGCCAAATAAATATCTTTATCTGTCGGCGTGACAAGCGTGATCTTACTGCCTGTTTTGCCGCTGATTGTTCCTTTGCCAAGGTCCATACTGTCACTGAGATCCAAAGTGATATCGCCAGCTTTGACCGTACTTCCCTCGTCCAGCGCAGCCGATTTTGCATGAATAATCAGCGCCTGGTCTCCGGCCGTTCCAATAGAAACCGCCCCGGTGAATTCCGTCCCCGCCGTTGTACGCAGTTCCAGCGGCGAAGTAAAGTTTGTTATGGTAATATGGATAGCACCGGACTGATCCGCCGTATCCTGTTGCGTCGTGCGCTCACCTAAGATGATTTCTTTATATGTGCTGCTGAAAGCACCCGTAGAAAAATCAGCTGCGTCCAGATTCAAAGCATTGTCAGTCGTGCTCCCCACATTGATGCCCTTAGCTGGCGTCGTCGTATAGATCTGCAAAATCCCCTTGGTCGTCACCGTGCCGCTGGTATCGGTGATATTATCCGCAGATAAAGTCACCTTGCCCGCGTCGGCAGCGATATTGCCCTTCTTCAACAGCAGCGTTTTATCCGCGGCTGTCGTGATGTTCACCGTTCCGGAGGTGTTGATGCCATCGACGGGATTTGGCGTACCATTCAGATTCGGCAGGCTGCCCACCGTCAGGTCCGTACTATTCACAATGGAGACATCTCCACTAGTGAGATCAGCCGCTACGGTCTGAAGCTGATTCTCCGTATTCGTCAAAGCAGCATTGCCGCTGTCGAGCAGCAGCAGATTGCCGGTCAAAGCCGCTGACTGCGTTACACCCGTCGCAGCAAGAACCAGGGTCTTATCCTTCGCCCCGGCTGCTCCCGTGATATTGGCCGTGCTGCCGCTCTTAATCGTAAGATAGTCCGGCATCGTTGTTCCAGTCCCGGCGATAGTGACCGCCCCGGCGGTGGAAGAACCGACAATCATATTCTTGAAGCCCGCGGCGGTCTTTGCCAGATCCGCATCTGTCACATAGGCACTGTTGCCGCCTACCGTAAACGCAGTATTCGACGTATAGGGTGCCAGGGTCAGTGTCCCCGTATTATTGGCAAAGGAGCCGCCTAAGGACAGCTGATCCGCCGTCACGGAAACAGCAGCACTGCCAGCGGAAATGCTGGCGCCTGTTCCCATCATGGTAAAGGTTCCACTTGCCTTTTCTACAGCAAAGGACAGCCCGTTATTATTGCCGGTCAATGTGCCCTTGACCGTAATCCCCGTACCGGATGTCACCTGGAGGGGATCACTTACCGTCAAATCGCCAATGGTCACCGCTCCGGTAGCTGCACTGCCGATATTGATCTGCTTGAAGCCATCCGCGGCAAACTTCGTATCCGGCAGGGTATTCCCCACTGCACCAATCGTAAATTCCTGTCCTGCTGTTTTCTTGTCAATATTGAGCGTGCCGCCCGTGCTGCTCAATGAATTCTCCGGCAGGGTAAAGCTGTCCGCCTTAAGGCTGATAGCATTGCCGTTAGCCTGGATACTGCCTTTTGCAGTTTCTGTATTATCCAGAGTGACCGTTCCCGCTGTAAGCGAAACAGCCCCCTTGGCGTTCAAAGCATCCGTCAGTTCCATCGTACTACCCGTGCCGCCCGCGGTGAGCGTGACCGCACCCGTTGCGGTAATCGGTCCCACTGTAAAGTCATTGCTGTCTGTATAGGTCAGCGCCGCGGTTTTCCCCTGCAGCGCAGCGACATCGTTAGCCGCATTGGTCAGCGATACCGCTGCATTTGGCGCCTCGATATCCAGTGTATTCGCTGCCACCGCTCCCGCAGCGCTCAGCGATGTGCCGGCATTCAAGGTGAGATTCTTTTTCGACGATGCTGTCCCCGCCGTAAAATTATTGTCAAAAGCAATGGCCTTGGCCTTCAGCGTGACATTGCTGTCAATCGCGGTTGCCGCTCCGACCGTGATGGTCCCCGTGTCCGCATTGCCGATGACCGTAGCATCAAACTCCGTTCCCAGGGCATTCCCGGACAAGACCAGTCCTGAACCGCTGCCTAAAGAAATCGCCTTCCCCGCCGTCAGCGTCTCCACTGTCAGCGTACCGGCGGCAGAGGTATTTTTCGTGATCTTTCCCGTAATAGAAGCCGTATCGGTCTTGATATTGACATTCTGACCCGTGATTGAACCCGCCGCTTCAAGAGCCGTACCAGAGACGCTATTATTTGCCGTAATATTGACCGTGCCTGTACCGGCATCCAGGGACGAGCCGCTTACCAGCGCTACACCCTTACGGTCGCTTTGTGAAGTATTGCCCAGCAATGTAATGTCGCCGCCAGACGTTTCGATGGTACCAGCAATATTTATACCATCCATTGAGTTGTTTTCACTTGTTGCATAACTACCTGTTGCCCCGCCATAAAGCTTTACAAAGCCTTTATTCGTAGAAATCTTCTTTCCTGCTGCCAATTGGATAGCACCGCCGCCCTTGCCATCCGTATCCGATTCTATATCCAGATTGAGCTTTCCGGTAATATCGGCATTGAGGACGATATTATTCGCAGCACGCAGATTCAGCGTATGGCCAGTATCCGTTTTGATTGCTCCATTGACTGTGATGTTTCCAGCCGCAGTACCAGTATCCGTTGAACCAGTCGTGATAGTAACGTCATTTTTTTCCAGTGCTGTCTGCACCGATGTATTAGTCACCGAAGAATCAGCCCCCAGTGGTGTATACGAAGAACCGGACATAGCACTACCTGTTCCATCCCCCGTTATCGTCACATTCTCCGGGTCCAGCAGCCATTCGCCGCTCTTGCCGTTCTTGGCCGAGGCGTCCACATTGCCCGTGACGCCCAGCTGGTGGCCGGAGGTCTCTACCTTGCCGCCGTCGCCGCTGCCGGCGGCCTTGGCGCTGATAGTGCCGTCAAACTGCGTCCTGCCGTCGGACCAGAGGACGACCTTGCCGCCATTGCCATTTTCCGTGGCATCGGCCTTGATCACGGCATCCTTGCTCACCGTTGTATTCTGGGCATGGGCCATAGTGCCGCTGCCCTGCCAGTCGCCGCCCACACGGATGGTGCCGCCGCCCTGGGCGCCGGAGGCATCCAGTGTACCCGTGACATTCACATTCTTCGCCTGCAGATCGATGCTGCCGCCCTTGCCGTCCAGGCTAGTCGCCCGCACGATACCGCTCTGGTTCACGACAGAGCTGGTGAGCGCCTCGCCGGCCTGGGCCGTCATGAACACCACGCCGCCGTCCGCCTCCACGAGGCCCTTATTATTCACCACGGCCTGCAGGGCATCGCCGCCCGGCACCACCGTGACCTTGCCGTCGCCATTGAAGTCCAGGGTTGCCGCGTCACCGGCAGCCAGAGCTGCCGTGCCCCTTTTCGCCACGATGACGCCGCTGTTTTCCACCTCAGGTCCCAACAGAGCCACCAGGCCCTTGTTCTCCGCGATGAGCTTGCCCTGGTTGATGACGGAGCCAGCCTTGCCGCCGTTCACAAAGGCATAGCGGCCCGCCATGAAGTCCGCGTTCGATATATTCAGGGAGGAAGCCACCAGGCTGCCTACGCTGACCTGCGCCCCCGGCGCAAAGAGCACGCCGGCAGGGTTCACCAAAAAGACCCGGCCATTGGCACTGATCGCGCCGAAGATCTGGGACGGGTTGTTGCCCAGGATGCGGTTCAGAATCGCCGCATTGGCATTGGGCTGCAGGAAGTTCACCCGCTCGCCCGCCGCTATATTGAAGGCCTGCCAGTTGATGATGGCCTGCTGGGTCTGCTGGGCGATGTTCATTACATTGCCCTGCTGGGCAATGGCTGCGGCACCGCCGACGACCTGGCCTCCTGCCGGCATGGCATAGACTGCCTGCGGCGCCATGCCGCCGAGCAGCAGCACACTCGCGGCAGCTGCCGCGGCACCATGCCGCAGCAGCTGCGAAATTCTATTCTTTTGCTGCAGGCGCCGTTCCATAGACCGGCGCTGTTTTCTTGACATTCTCATAGTTTGGCCTCCCTATCTCCAATCATCTCATCCATTAAAAGAACCGATAGAGCTGGAACCACAGCCGGCCCGAACGATCCGTATCGGAAAGGGCATCTTCCGAGCCCAGTTTCCATGCATAGTGCAGCCGCGCTGCCCAATTGCCCTCATAGCTCCAGTTCACCCCTACACCCATGCCGGACAGGGAACGATTGTTGGTTCCCGTATAGCCGGCCCAGGTATCGTGGTAAAGGCGTACCGAACCACTGTCCACGAAGGTGATGAGCTGCCAGATATTCTTGTCGCCCTCTTTGCTCGGCAGGTTCCAGCGAAGCTCCGCCGTCCCCAGCCAGCCATCATCGCCGGAGGCCTCTCCCACCGGATAGGCCCGCACACCATAGGGGCCGCCCAGGCAGAGCTTTTCGGAGGGATCCAGATTCTTTTCCGCCCACTGCCGCGTGTAGCTGAGGTAGAGGGACAACCGGTCCCTGACCTTCTGCAGCCGGGTGATGGTAAAATTATATTTGCTGAAATATCCGTGGGTCTGCGCCGTATAATCATCATAGAGGCGAGTCAGATCGTCCTCCAGGGACAGATTCCCGTGGGTATAGGTAAAAGCATAGGTATTGGCTCCGCCGCCCTTCCAGGTATCCAGGGTATCCCCATGGATGCCGATGACCCAGTTGTGGGAATGCTTGGGATCATCATAGGCATAGCTGATGCTGTCCGAGCCATCGTTCATGGATTTGACGTCAAAACGGATCTGACCATACCAGTTGGCATTGCGGCTGCGCTGGAAATTGTGTTCCAGCCAGAAGCTCCAGATATTCGCGCTTCCTGTATAGCCCATGCTCTCAAAGGGCCCGCCCAGCAGATAGTGGGATTTCGCATAGCTGATGCCAAAGGTGTTGCCCTGGCTGAATACCGGGGTCACATAGGCGGCGCTGCCGCTCCACATGCTGCGGCCCGTATTGCTGCGCACACCGCTGATGGTCAGCAGATCTCCCTGGCGAAAAGGATTGGCGTAGCTGGCAAATACGCTGTATTGGTACCGGCCCGTGTAGTGGTAGCCGCCGTTGTCGAAGCCCACATAGCCCCAGAGCCGGCTGCCCTTGGGGGAAACGTTTACCGTAAGATCCGTGGTCCCTGGTTTTTCCCCGGCCTTCAGCGTTGTTTTTGCCTCTGTGCGGGTGGCCAGATCGCCTACCAGCCAGATGCCCCGTTCCAGGTCATCCTTATAGATCAGGGCGCCGTCCTTCACATTGCCCAGTTCCTTGCGGATCACACTGTCATGGGCCTTTGTCTTATTATTCAGGGTGACTTTGCCATAGCGTCCCGGCATCACCTTGATCTGAATATGCCCCGTCTTGAACTCCTGGGGCGGCACATAGGCCTGGGCTACGAAATAGCCCTTGCTGCGCAGGTAATGGGTGATTTCCGCGGCCTGAGCCTCCAGGTCCTTCAGCTTCGCTTCTTTGCCCCGATGGGCTGCGAGCACCGCCTGCAGTTCACTCTCCGCCACGGGGATTTCTCCGGTAAATTCATAGCCAGTGACCCGCACGGAGGGTTCCGCTGCCTCCGTTGGCGGCAGGGCAAAATTTATTGCGACCAATCCGAACAAAATAGCGGCTGCCAGACGCTGGCATTTGTGTTTTCTTAAACTTCCCTGTTGTTTCATGCGTGAAAGTCTCCCTTAATGATTATAAAATAGTTTATAAATACCCTAATGATATTGTCGTATGAATATATTCTTAAAGTAATAGTATAATCTGCATGTTTTCATTCTGTTAAAAGTATAATAGTCCTAGAGTTTTAAATTTGCAGAAAATTTTACTACTGCCAAGCCCACAGCTATGCTATAATGAAAAAAACACCCTATCCGTCAAAGGAGGCAATACTATGAAAAAACTCTCGCTGCTCTTTTTAATTTTTACCTGCGTATTCACCTTTGCCCTACCATCGGCCCAGGCAGAAAAGTATGACTGGTCAGATAAAGACTATAATTTCAAGGGCATCTCCACCGCACTGGTCTATGACCTGGACGCCAGCCAGTCCGAGCTGTCCAGCGACCTGGTGGAACGCACGCTGAACGATGAATACATGAAGGCCGCGGCCCGGCCTGGCTATATGCTGTTCACCAGGGATGCGGCCCGCCATCGGATTTCCCAAAACAGCGGCCAGGATATCGACCAGCTGGAAAAGGCTGAGCCAGAGAAAGCTGCGGCACTCCTGAAGCAGGAGCTGCCCAAAACCGTGCGGATCTATATCCGCACCCAGCTCATGGCCTATGAAGTGAACTATGTACATGTTGAGTCGCAGGTAACCTGGGAATCCCGCAATGAGGAGGAAACCTACCGGGACAGCGATGGACATACCTATACGGCAAACCATTGGGTACAGTACCCGGTGGTACATCCCGCTCACGATGAGCCGGCGGCCCGGGTCCGGCTGAAGTTCACCGCCTTTGATTCCCAGACCGGCAAGGAGATTTTCTCCCGTGAGGAGCAGCGGGTCCGCAGTGATTCCGATGATCCCAAGGGCGTATTCCGGCGGATCTGTGAATCCTATTTCAACGATCTCAAAAGGAAAATCAACAACTAAAAAAAATGATGTGCCTGCGAAAAACAGGCACATCATTTTTATTTTCAGCCTTTATCTGAAACGCTGTCGTAGACATCCTTCAGCAGGGTTTCCTTGCGGAGGCTCAGGCATTCGCAGTCCCGGTCCCGGGCGTCCACACTGCGGATAGTGTCCAGGATGATCTCGCCGATCATGGGCGCGTCGTTGTAGAAGATATCCTTCATGGTATCATGGGACCATTCCTTCTGCACGCCCTCGCCGTAGTTCACCACGAAGTAAAGCCCCGCGTAGCAGGCACCGATCTCCCGGGCCAGATAGACCTCCGGGGCGATGCTTTGGCCCACGATGTCCGCGCGGCCCTGCATCATGGCGATTTCCGCCGGGCTCTCGAAGTGGCGGCCATCGGTGACCGCATAGGTTCCCCGGGTGAACACCCGGCCGGAAAAGCGCTTTTTCGTGGAAGCGATGAGGCTCCGGCGCATTTCCGGGCACAGGGCGTCCCGCATGATGAGCAGATAGCGCCCGTCCAGCATCACATCCTTGCGGACAGAAAGGTCCAGGTAGTCATCGGGGATCATGAAATCCCGGGGATCCAGCAGATGGTTCACTGTGCCCACGCCGCCCTCGGAGATGATGCGCTTGACGCCGGCCTCCCGGAAGGTCCAGAATACCTGCCGTGAGGCATCCGCCCGGGTCACGCCGCTGCGCCAGCCGTGCATGCGGCAGCAGAGCACCCGCTTTTCTCCCAGGGCAAAGAGCCGGAATGCCGGGCTTTTACCGTAGGGAGTATCAAAATAGAGGTTATCCTCCAGGATTTTTACATCCGGGCTTTCACTGTTGGCAGGAAAGTTGCTCGACAGGGTTCCCGAGCCGCCCACCACGGCAAAGTCCGCTTTTGGTATCGTATTCATGCTGTCAGTCCATTCTCTTGATGATATTGTATTTCGTATCCCGCTGAGCCGGCCGGCGGCCAGCCCCCCGGATCAGTTCCGCCATTTTGTTGATGGACATTTCATAGGAGGTGCCTGCCGCCCGGACCACATTTTCCTCCAGCATGATGCTGCCCAGGTCATCGGCACCAAAGCCCAGGGTGAGCTGGCCGATGCGTTCGCCCTGGGTGACCCAGGAGCCCTGGATATGGGCTACGTTGTCCATGTAGAGCCGGGTCATGGCCAGGGTTTTCATATAGTCCCAGGATGAGGTCTTCTCGCCCCCCAGCTGGGTGTTGCCCGGCTGAAAGGTCCAGGTGATGAAGGCCCGAAAGCCCCCGGTCTCGTCCTGGAGCCGGCGGATCTTTTCCATGTGCTCAATGCGCTCCGCCAGTGTCTCCCCCAGGCCGATGACCATGGTGGCGGTGCTTTCCATGCCGATGCTGTGGGCGCACTTCATCACGTCCAGCCATTCATCGGTCATGATCTTCTTCTCGCTGACCTGCCGGCGCACCCGGTCCACCAGGATCTCCGCTCCGCCGCCGGGCAGGGAATCCAGTCCCGCTGCCTGCAGCCGCTTGAGGGTCTCCGTTACGGTGAGGCCGGCCTGGCGGGCAAAGTGCAGGATCTCCGTGGCGGTAAAGGAATGGATGGTGATATCGTAATGGCTTTTGATGCTCCGCAGCATATTCTCATAATAGTCCAGTCCCAGCTCCGGATGGCAGCCGCCCTGGATCATCACCTGGGTGCCGCCCGCCTCCACCGTTTCCCGGACCTTTTCCAGGATGGCTTCCTGGCTCAGCACATAGGCATCCTTGTGGCCCAGACGCCGGAAAAAAGCACAGAAGCGGCATTCATTCACGCAGACGTTGGTGTAGTTGATGTTGCGGTCCACGATAAAGGTCACGGTGTCATCGTAGCGCTGCCGGCGCTCAAAGTCCGCCGCCCGGCCCAGCTCGATGGGGCTGGCGTCGATGAGCATTTCCACGGCCTGTTTTTCTTCCAGTCTCATTGCTCCGCCTCCTTCAGCGCATGGTAAAAGGTGTCCCGCTCCACCGGCACATAGCCGGCCTCCTGGATGATGGCCCGCAGCTTCGTGCGGGTGATGCCCGTATTGGTCTTGGCACCGGCCGCATGGATGATTTTTTCCTCACCGATGGTGCCGTCCAGGTCATCGGCCCCAAAGCCCAGAGCCAGCTGGGCCACCGGCAGGGTCAGCATGATCCAGAAGGCCTTGATATGGTCGATATTGTCCAGAATGAGCCGGGACAGCGCCATCATCTTCATGTCCTCCCAGGAGCCTGCCCGTTTCAGATTCTCCAGGCCCGTATGGGCCGGATGGAAGGGGAAGGAGACAAATGCCTGGAAGCCCCCGGTCTCATCCTGGATATCCCGCAGGGTGATGAGGTGCTGCAGACGCTCCTCAATGGTCTCCACATGGCCGTACATCATGGTGGCATTGGTGCGGATGCCCAGCCGATGGGCGGTCTTCATGGTCTCGATCCATTCCGCCGCCGTGGCCTTTTTCGGGCAGATGATCTGCCGTACCCGGTCCGACAGGATCTCCGCCCCGCCGCCGGGCAGGGAGCTGAGGCCGGCCGCCTTCAGGATGGTCAGCACCTCGGCAATGGATTTGCCTGTCATTTTGGCAAAATGGACGATTTCCACCGGGGTGAAGGCCTTGATATCCACCTGGGGCAATGCAGCCTTTACCTGCTCCACCACATGCAGATAGTAGGAAAAATCCTTGGTGGGGTGCAGAGCACTCACGATATGGATTTCTCCCAGGTTCCGCACGGTCCGGGCTTCCTCCAGGATATGCCCGATATCCTCCGTCTCCAGCACATAGCCCCGGGGATCGCCCTCTTCGCACTGGAAGGCGCAGAGAGGACACCCGGAGGTACAGATATTCGTGAGGTTGATATGGCGGTTCACATTATAGTAGACCTCCCGGCCGCTCTTGCGCTCCTTGGCCTTCTTGGCCCAGGCGGCCAACGCCAGCAGATCGTTTTCTTCGTATAACAGCAGCGCATCCTGAAGGGAGAGGCGCTTGCCCTGTTCCGCCTTTTCTCTGGCGGCTGTCAGTTCGTTCATGGCTTTCCCTCCGTTCATTCCAGGATCCGCAGAATATTGAAATTGCAGTCACAGGCCGCGGGCACCCGTCCAGCCTCGCGGATGGTGCGGATGATGCGCTCCTCCGTAAGGGCTGAGGGGCTCTTGGCTCCCGCCGCATGGATGATGTTTTCCTTGTGCACCGTGCCATCGATATCGTTGGCACCGAAGCCCAGGGCCAGCTGGGCCACCGGCAGGGTCAGCATGACCCAGTAGGCTTTGATATTCTTGAAGTTGTCCAGCATGAGCCGGGAAACAGCCATGGTCCGCAGATCATCCCACATGGAGGTCTGGGAGATGGAATCCTCCAGCTCCGTATTCTTCGGCAGGAAGGGGAAGCAGATAAAGGTCTGGAAGCCCCCGGTCTCATCCTGCAGCGTCCGCAGCTTCAGCAGGTGCTCTACCCGCTCCTCGATGGTTTCAATATGCCCGTAGAGCATGCTGGCATTGGTCTTGATGCCCAGATGATGGGCGGTGCGGGCCACCTCCAGCCATTCGTCCGCGGTAGCCTTCTTCGGGCAGAGCTCGCCCCGCACCCGGTCGGAAAGGATCTCCGCCCCGCCGCCGGCAATGGCCTGCAGCCCGGCTGCCTTGAGCTTTACCAGCACATCGTGGATGGAGAGGCCGGATATCTTGGAGAAATGGGTGATCTCCACTCCGGTGAAGCCCTTCAGATACAGCCGGGGGAATTCATCATGCAGCGCCTGCAGGATGCCAAGGTAATCCGCAAAGGACCAGTCCGGGTGCAGTCCGCTCACCACATGGAGTCCCGCCAGATTGGGGTCCTGAGTGGCCTCCCGCACCAGCGCAATGGCCTGTTCCTTCGTCATGGCATAGGCTCCCTTGTCCTCCGGGTCCCGGCCAAAGGCACAGAATTTGCACCGCGAGGTGCAGATATTGGTGAGGTTCACGTGACAGTTCACATTATAGTAGACGATATCGCCGCATTTTTCCCGGCGGACCTTATCCGCCATGGCACCGAGCCAGGCAATATCCGGGCACTGAAACAGCCGCACCCCATCCTCCCGGGACAGCCGTTCCCCCCGCAGGATTTTCGCTTCTAAATCTTCATATTCCTTTGAACAAATCAAAACAAATATACCTCCTGATACAATCACATGACTATGATTATATCATTTATAGTAGGAAAAGGAAAACATGAAAAAAGAAGCTGCCGCACGAAGGACATCTACTCTATAAGTATACAGCCGATGCATCCCACCACCATGCTGCGCATGGTCCCCCGCCCTTCAAAGGGCGGACATGGGGTACGGTATTGTATACCTATAAAATATGATGTAACGTGTGACAGCCTCTCGTCAGTTTACCTGAAGTCTGTTTTATTCGCGGCCGGCGAGCTTTTTGTAGCCTGCCAGGCGGGCCTGGGCATCGGCCTCGGTCTTCTTGTAGAGTGCATCGGCCTCATCCGGGAAGCTGCGCTTCAGGGATGCATAGCGGACCTCGCCCTGCAGGAATTCCTGGAAATCGCCGGAAGGATCCTTGGAATCCAGGGAGAACGGATTCTTTTCCGTGCCCACCAGTTCCGGATTGTAGCGGTAGTTTGCCCAATAGCCGGTCTCCACTGCCCGCTGTGCTTCCAGCTGGCTCTTGCCCATGCCGGCACGGATGCCGTGGTTGATGCAGGGTGCATAGGCGATGATCAGGGACGGTCCCGGATAAGCCTCAGCCTCGGCAATCGCCTTGAGTGTCTGATTCTTGTCCGCGCCCATGGCAATCTGGGCTACATATACATAGCCATAGCTCATGGCCATCATGCCCAGATCCTTTTTCTTCGTGCGCTTGCCTGCCGCAGCGAACTGAGCGATTGCCGCAGCCGGCGTGGATTTCGAGGACTGACCGCCCGTATTGGAGTAAACCTCCGTATCGAATACGAATACGTTGACATCCTCACCGGAAGCCAGTACATGATCCAGTCCGCCGTAGCCGATATCATAGGCCCAGCCGTCGCCGCCGAAGATCCACTGGGAACGCTTCACGAAGAAGTCCTTGTTGGCGTAAAGCTTGTTCAGCAGCTCATCGGAGCCCTTTTCAGCCTCCAGCAGAGCAGTGAGCTTGTCCGCCCGCTCGCGGGAGCCTTCGCCCTTATCCATATGCTCCTGCCAATCCGCCAGTGCAGCCCGCAGCTCATCGCTGCCCTCGCCAGCCACAATTGCGGCGGCAGCATCGGTAGCTACTGCTTCACGGACAGCCTTGGTGCCCAGGAACATACCGAAACCGAACTCGGCATTATCCTCAAAGAGGGAGTTTGCCCAGGCCGGGCCACGGCCCTCTGCGTTGGTAGTATACGGCATAGCCGGTGCGGATGCGCCCCAGATGGAGGAACAGCCCGTAGCGTTGGCAATCATCATGCGATCGCCGAAAAGCTGGGTGATGAGCTTGGCATACGGGGTTTCACCGCAGCCAGCACAGGCGCCGGAGAATTCAAAGAGCGGCTTTTCAAACTGGCTGCCCTTGACGGTCTTCTTGTTCATCGGGTTCGCCTTCGGTGCTACATGATGGACACCATAATCGAAGTTAGGCTGGTTGGCCCGCTGGGAAGCAATGGGCTTCATAACGAGGGCCTTGCCCTTCGGAGCCGGGCATATCTGGGCGCAATTGCCGCAGCCCGCGCAGTCCAGTGCCGAAATGGTCATGGTGTAGTTCAGGCCCTTGGCGCCGATGGCCGGCTTGAATTCCATGGTTGCCGGAGCCTTGGCTTTTTCCTCATCCGTAGTGAGTACCGGACGGATAGCAGCATGGGGGCAGACATAGGAACACTGGTTGCACTGGATGCAGTTCTCGCTCTGCCATTCCGGAACCTTGATGGCGATGCCGCGCTTCTCGTAAGCCGCAGTACCGGCCGGGAAGGTGCCATCCTCCATGCCCTTGAAGGCGCTGACCGGCAGGCGGTCGCCTTCCTGGCGGTTCATGACGTTCTGGATCTTGCTGATGAATTCCGGTACAGCCTCTTCCTCTGCTGCCGTATCCGCCGCATTCTTCCAGTCTGCCGGAACCGCTACCTTATGAACGGCCTCGATGCCCTTGTCAATGGCACCGTTATTCATATCAACGATGTTCTGACCCTTTTTCCCGTAGGAGGTCACAACCGCATCCTTCAGATAGCCAACAGCCGTATCGATAGGAATGATATCGGCCAGCTTGAAGAAGGCCGACTGCATGACCATGTTGAAGCGGCCGCCAAGGCCCAGCTCCTGGGCAATCTGTACCGCGTTTACGGTATAGAAGTTGATTTCTTTTTCTGCCAGATAGCGCTTCATGGAAGCTGGCAGCTTCGTGTTGAGATCTTCATCAGACCAGGTGGTGTTCAGCAGGAAAGTGCCGTTCTTCTTGAGTCCGGCCAGCAGATCGTATTTATCCACATAGGATTCCTGGGAGCAGGAGATGAAATCCGCCTGATTGATGAGGTAGGGAGAATTGATCGGGGATTTGCCGAAGCGCAGATGGGACATGGTGATACCGCCCGACTTCTTGGAGTCATAGGCAAAATATGCCTGGGCATACATGTCTGTCTTATCGCCGATGATCTTGATGGCCTGCTTGTTGGCGCCCACGGTGCCGTCGGCGCCGAGGCCGAAGAACTTGCACTGCACGGTGCCGGCGGGCACGGTGTCGATTTCCTCTTCCACATCAAGGGAGAGGTAGGTGATGTCGTCGTTGATGCCCACGGTGAAGTGGTTTTTGGGCTGCAGGGCCATCATGTTGTCGAACACGGCCTTGGCCATGCCGGGCGTGAAGTCCTTGGAACCCAGGCCGTAACGGCCGCCAACGATGACAGGATGCTGTTCGGAGCTGTAATAGGCAGCGCGCACATCGAGATAAAGCGGTTCACCGAGGGAACCCGGCTCCTTCGTGCGATCGAGGACAGCTATCTTCTTGATGGTCTTCGGCAGATATTTGAAGAAATGCTCGATGGAGAACGGACGATAGAGGTGAACGCTGAGCACGCCGACCTTTTCACCCTGAGCATTCAGGTAGTCCGCAGCTTCCTTGGCCGTCTCACAGATGGAGCCCATGGCTACGATGAGGCGCTCCGCATCCGGTGCCCCATGGTAGTCAAAGAGATGATATTCACGGCCGGTAATCTTTTTGATCTCCGCCATGGCATCCTCAACGAGAGCCGGGATCGCATCATAGTAGGAATTGACCGCCTCACGTTCCTGGAAATAAATGTCCGGGTTCTGCGCCGTACCGCGGATCACCGGGTGATCCGGATTCAGGGCGTTATGACGGAAAGCCTCGACAGCATCCCAATCCAGGATTTTACCCAGATCAGCATAGTCGATGGTCTCGATTTTCTGGATCTCATGGGAGGTACGGAATCCATCAAAGAAATTGATGAAGGGAACCTTGCCCTTGATGGCTACGAGATGGGCCACAGCGCCAAGGTCCATGACCTGCTGCACGCTGGTTTCAGCCAGCATGGCACAGCCCGTCTGACGAGCGGCCATGACATCCTGCTGATCACCGAATATGTTCAGTGAGGAAGCTGCCAGTGCCCGGGCACTCACATGGAATACCGCCGGCAGAAGCTCACCGGCTACCTTGTACATATTCGGGATCATGAGCAGCATGCCCTGAGAAGCGGTGTAGGTGGTGGTCAAAGCGCCTGCCTGCAGTGAACCATGCACCGCACCGGCTGCGCCGCCCTCCGACTGGAGTTCTATCACGCGGACCTTCTGGCCAAAAAGGTTCTTCTTGCCCTTGGCAGCCATTTCATCCACATGTTCCGCCATCGGCGATGACGGGGTAATCGGATAGATGGCCGCCACATCGGTGAATGCATAGGAAATGTAGGCTGCAGCAGTGTTTCCATCCATTGTCTTCATTGTTTTTGTCATGTTTTGTCTTACTCCCCTCTTAATTCGGCTTTCAGCAAACAAAGCCGTCTGCCAGGCCAATACCTGTAATCCCTGTATGTTTTACATATTTATTAATTAAATCCGTATAAACATGTAGGAATGACAGGTATCGGCCCGCTCTTGTCTGCAATTATAGCTATTATACACCGTCAAAAAACGATTGTAAATAAAAAAGGACGAGCCGGCCCGGAAATTGGGGCCAGCCCGTCCTGCCGCGAAATTGCGGCATAGCATGGATTAATTCTTCCATAAGTTGTATACAAGGAATTTTTATACAATTCGTACAACAATATTATTTTACAGGATTCCCTGCATTGTTTTCCCGGCTGTGGGAATATCCATAGAAAAAGTAAATAAGAATACCGATAAAGCTCCATACAAAAAAGCGTTCCCAAGTCATAGCAGAAAGATTATACATAATATACCCACAGCTTATAACTGCCAGGGTGCCGATGAGATAAATGGCCGGGCAGCGGAATGGCCGATGGGCCTCCGGATATTTCTTACGCATGATCATAACGCCGATAGATGATATGATAAACGCGAATAATGTTCCGATGCTGCACATTTCCGCTACAATATTAATGGGCGTAAAGCCGCTGATGAGAGCTACCGTGCAGCCCACGATGATCGTAATGCGATGCGGTGTCGCGAAGCGTGTATGGATCTTGCAGACAGACTCCGGAATCAATCCATCCCGGGCCATGGAGAAGAAAGCCCGGGTCTGGGCATACATCATGACCAGCAGTACAGTGGTAAGGCCGGCAATGGCCCCGGTCCCCACCAGCGCGGAGCCAAAGTGATAGCCAAGCTTGCGCAGCACGTAGGCCACCGGCTCCGCGTTATTCAGTTCCGTATAGGGAACATTGCCCGTCATGACGCCGGTAACGGCCACATACAGCAAGGTGCAGATAATCAAAGAACCAATGATTCCGATGGGCATGTCCCGAGCCGGATTCCTGGTCTCCTCAGCTGCAGTGGAGATGGCGTCAAACCCCAGATAGGCAAAAAAGATGAAGGCAGCACCGGCGGATACCCCCGCAAAGCCGAAGGGCATAAAGGGCTCCCAATTCATAGTGTCCACGGAAGGGCCGGCCAGCAGCAGGAATACGAATATGGCCAGCAGTTTCACTCCTACCAGCACCTTGTTGACCGTGGTGCTCTCATGTACACCCCGCACGAGCAGAAAGGTCAGGAACAGGGTAATGAGCATGGCTGGCAGATTGGCGATGCCGCCGTCAGCAGGAACCGATGTCCATGTCTTCGACAGCTCGATGCCGCCGGATTTCAGCAGACCCACTACGTAAGCGGACCAGCCGCCGGCTACCGCCGAAGCGCCTACGGTGTATTCCAGCACGATGTTCCAGCCCACAAGCCAGGCCAGGAACTCCCCCACCGAGGTGTAAGCATAGGCATAGGAGCTGCCTGCTACCGGTACCATGGCTGCCAATTCCGAATAGGCCATGCTCACAAAGCCGCAAGTGATGCTGGCAATGACAAAGGAGAGCATGAGTGCCGGCCCGGCATATTCAGCCGCTGCCACTCCGGTGAGGACAAATATCCCTGTCCCAACGATAACGCCAACCCCCAGCAGAATGACATCCAGTGGTCCAAGTGATCGCTTCAGATGTGATTGTTTCGCATCCACCTTATATTCAGCGATGCTTTTCCGACGAAAAATATTCAACCATAAAACCTCCTACAAATTGATATCCCGACTACTAACGATTATAAATTATAGCATAAAAATAATTCTTTTCCTATGTATTGTGTAAATTTGTATAGTAAAAAAACATATAACCTTAATTTTTTTTGCCAAAAGAACTTTTCCTGCCTCTGGACATAAAAAAACTCTGCCAGCTTCCCAACCGGGAAACGGCAGAGCTTTTGACCCTGCTTAACGCAGCAGTGCCAGAACGGCTGCATTGTTATGCATATTCATCTTCGTGGCATAAAGGGCCAGCTGATTCTGGGTGTCAGCGGATTTCAGCCGCGTGACCTCTGCCGCAATATTCGTATCCCCGCTGGTGGATGCCGCTGCAGTCAGGTTCTCCTGCTGAGTGGTATAGTTCGCGGAAGCATAGCTGAGATTCTGCTGAGCCGCCCCCAGGCTCGTGGCCTGATCCAGCGCCTTGTTGAACGCATCGGAAACAGTCTGCAGGGAACCGGAAATGTCCGAGAGATTGATCTTGGAGCTGCCATTCTGATCCGTGAGGCCAAGCCCCTGGGTGGTCATATTGCCGATATTCACCTTCGTATAGCCATCTGTACCAGCTACGGTCAGGCTCTGTGAGCCATCCAGCAGGTTCTTGCCATTGAACTGGATAGAAGCATTTTCATTGATCTGGGACAGTGTCTGATCCACGGTCTTGCTGAGATTCTGCAGATCCGACGCACTGTTCGTCCCGTTCGCCGCCTGCTGCAGCGTCTGCTGCAAAGACCCCAGGGCCTCCACGGTGGAGCTCACCCCGCCCGATGCGGTGGAAAGCATGGCATTGGCTGTCTGGGTATTGCTGTTGGACTGGGAAATCGAGCCGATGTTGGAATACATGTTCACCAGGATAGAGTAAGCCGCCGCTCCATAGGACGCAGAAGGATACTGAGAACCCGTGGCGATTTTCTGTATGCTGGAATTCATCGCACTCTGAGTGCGATTGAGCGTGCTGAGTGTATTCACTGCAAAGCTCATGATAAACACCTCCCTGTATAGAAAAAACGATATAATCAGGATAAACTTCTATATATTATATTATACTGTTTCCCAAGGGTAAATGGCAAGAGATTTCCACCGTCGATTCAGCTTTTTATTTATTCTCGCCATGCACCGCCGGAGCCCCGGTACGATGGAAAATCCGGCGCAGGCTCCCCCACCAGCTGGCTGGCGGATGGTTTTCAAAGAAGAGGAAGATGATGGGGATGATGATGAGGGTGAAAATCGTCGAAGTGAGCAGGCCGCCGATGATGACCCAGGCCATGCTCACCCGGGTCTCAGCCCCCTCTGTCATAGCCAGGGCTGTAGGCAGCATGCCCACGATCATGGTAATGGTCGTCATGAAAATCGGCTTCAGGCGGACCCGGCCCGCTTCGATGATGGCATCAAAAGCCGTCATGCCCCGGTCCATAAGGGTAAGGGTATAATCCAGCAGCAGGGTGCCGTTTTTCGCCACGATGCCATCCATGACCAGGATGCCGATGAGGGAATAAAGATTCAGGGTATTCTGGGTCAAAAACAGCAGCAGCACGGAACCGATGATGCCCAGGGGCAGTGAGAACATGCGGATAAATGGCGTGATGGTGGACTCATAAAGCACCGCCAGCAGCATGTAGATGAGGATCAGTGCCAAGAGCAACGCTGAAAACAGCTGGCCGAAGGTCTCGGACATCTTATCCGCCTGGCCCTTGAATTTATAGGTGATGCCATCACCCAGGTTTTCCTTGGACAGCGCCTTTTTCACATCCTGGATCACATCGTTCAGCGGCCGGTTGTTGAGGTTGGCGCCCAATACGATGGAGCGCTGCTTGTCCACCCGCCGGATGCTCACGGGGCCAGTGCCATAGTTCAAGGAGGCCACATCTCCCAGGTACAGGATCTTGCCTCCGGCATTCACCGGCACCCGGGCCACATCGGAGGCCTTGAAGCCATCCGCATTCTTGAACCGGACCTTGATGTCCGTATCCTGTCCCCCATTCAGGGCATCGTTGGCCAGTGTCCCGGCTGAAAGACCGGAAATCGCCGAAGAAAAGGCGGTATCCACATCGGCCAGGGAGGTACCATAGGCCTTGAGCCGATCCCGGTCCACCGTGAGCTGGAGCTCCGGCATACCCTCGGTATAGGAGCTGTTTACATCGCTCACGCCCTGGATCTTGGTGGAAAGGATTTTCTCCACCTTTTCGGAGGCCTCTACCAGGGCCTTGTTGTCATTGCCGCGAAGCTCCACCTGCAGTGCGCCGCTGCCCCCCTTGCCTCCGCCGCCGGAGATGCCGGCCACCGAGGTCTGGGTTTCCGATACCCGCACATCCGCGTCCTTGATCTGCGCGGCATAGGCCCGCAGCTCGTTGGTTACCTGCCAGATGGAACGGCTTCGTTCCTTGCGGCTGTACATCTGGACCTTTATGCGGCCTTCATAGGCGGTGGTGCCGCCAGCGTAGGTCAGATAATATTTCACCTCCGGAATGGTGCTGAGCTTTTCCTCAATCCGCATCATGACCTGGTTGGTCTGCTCCGCTGATTTATCCACGGGCAGATCCACCATGACCTGGAAGCTGCCCTCATCGGTCTGGGGCATGTACTCCGACCCCACCAGTCCCAGCGGAACCATGGAGACCACGGCCAAAAAGACCACCAGCGCGGACAGCAGCAGCTTCCTGCGGTGCTGCAGACTCCAGCGCAGCACCTGCTCATAGCGATCCACCGCCCGGTTTTCTATACGGTCCATGAAGTCCCACAGCGGCCGCCGGGTCGGATGCCATCCCCCCTTGAAGAACCGGGAGGCCAGCATCGGTGTAAGGGTAAAGGATACAAACAGGGAAAACATCCCCGCAAAAACAATGGTCAGACCGAACTGGCGGAAGAACTGCCCCGTCATCCCCGTCATGAAGGCTATGGGCATGAATACCGCCGCATCGCAGAGGGTGATGGCAATGGCTGCCATGCCGATTTCCATACGGCCATTTTCCGCCGCGGCCATGGAGTCCTCCCCCATCTGCAGATGCCTGGTGATATTTTCCAATACTACAATAGAATCATCCACCAGGATGCCTACGCATAGGGTCATGCCCATGAGGGACATCATGTTGAAGGTAAAGCCCGCCGCATACATCACGAAGAAAGTGGATATGAGCGAGGTTGGAATCGCGATCATGACCGCCGCGGTAGAGCGCCACCCCCGCAGAAAGAGAAAGAGCACCAGTCCCGTGGTAATAAGGCCCTCCACCAGGGTCCCCAGGGTGTTGTGCAGGGAGGTGCTCACGTATTCCGCATCGTTGCTGACCACCGTGAATTCATAGTCCGGATAGCTTTTCTTCAGCTTCTGCACACTCTGCAGGATATTGTCCGCAGTCTCCACCACATTGGCATCGCTGTTCTTGTAGATCATCATGGTCACAGCATCCTTGCCGTTGACCCGCCCATAGCGATCCACCCGGGCATCCTGCTCTTTGACGACAGCTACTGCCGTCAGCGGGATGTTCTGGCTGTCGGTGTTCTTCACCACGATTTTTTCAATATCCGCGGCCTTTTTATATTGGGCAATGACCCGCACATCGGACTTCGTCTGCTCCGTATAGACAGAGCCTGAGGGCAGCAATTGGTTCTCCGCCTTCACAGCCGCCACGATTTTCGCCAGGGTGAGCTTATAGGCGGCCATTTTGTCCTTGTCCACCTCAATGGCAACTTCCTTGTCCCGGCCGCCATGGAGCTCCACCTCAGATACGCCGCCCGCCTGCTGGATCACATCCTGAAAGGTGTTTTCCGTCTTGGAATAAATGGTGGACAGCGGTTCCTTGGAGGTGACGGCCAGTTCCACAATCGGGGTGGCGTTCATGTCCCGCTTGATGACCACCGGATCATCAGCCTCGTCCGGCAGCTTATTCTTGATGGCTTCTACCTTTTTGGTCGCGTCGATAGCTGCCGTATCCGCATTGGCGGAGAACTCCAGCTCCAGGCCGATACGGGCCCGCTCATAGCTGGCGGTGGTGGTCATCTTTTTTACATTGGATACGGAGGACAGCGCATCCTCGATGGGCTTGGCAATCTGCTGCTCCACCGAATCCGCACTGGCCCCCGGATATTTCACGGTAACGGTCACATAGGGCGTATTCAGGGCGGGCAGCAGTTCCACGCCGATATGATAATAGCTGTAAACGCCCAGCACCACGCAGAAGGCCACAATCATGGAGATGCCTACGGGACGTTTGATGGAAAAACGGGTGATGTTCATGAGGATGCCTCCGTGGTATCAACGGTCATGCCATCCTTCAGCCGGTCCTGATTGGAAAGGGCCACCACATCGCCATCGGAGAGGCCGTCGATGATTTCCTCCTGGGTATCATTCAGCAGGCCAATCTTCACATCCCGTTCCTCTACGGTCTGGTCCGGCTTCACCACGAATACCGTAGTGCGGCCGTTTTTGCTGATGATGGCTTCCTTGGGCACGAAAAGGGTCTGGGGACGCTGCAGTATATCGATCTGAGAACGGGCAAAGAGCCCTGCCTTGATGGTGGATTTATCCTCATCCAGCGCGATGCGCACCGTATAGGTTTTGGCACTATCATCCATGGCCGGGCTCACGTAGATGAGCTTGCCGGTATAGGTCTGGCCCATAGCGTCGATGGTCACATCCACATCCATACCGGGTTCCAGCACCGCCGCATCATTTTCGGCGATGGAGCAGTCCACATAAATATGGCTGTTATCCACAAGCTCGAATACCTTGGTGCCGGCAGAGGCCAGGGCTCCTACCTCCGCAGCCCGATAGCCGATGATGCCGTCCCGGGGAGCGATGAGGTACATGTCCGCCTGCTGCTTTTCCAGGGATTTGGTCGCGTAGGTGTCCTTTTCCGCGGTATACTGCTTGGAGGCCACGCTGGCGGGGGTATCCGCCCCATCGGACTGGTTCTCCAATGCCTCATAAGCCGCCTTGCTGGTCATGTATTCCTGCTTCACGCTGTCCAGGGTATCCTGGGAAATAGCACCGATGGAATAGAGATACTGGTTCCGCTCGTATTTCATGCGTTCGATTTCATAGGAATTCTGGGTCTTGATATAGTTGGCATTGTAGCTGGCCTCCGCCTCCACCGCATCCGCCGCGGCCGCCTTAGCAGCTGCCCGGTTCTGACGGATCGAAAGTTCCAGATCGCCTGTATCCTGCACCATGAGCACATCCCCGGCCCTCACATGGTCTCCCAGTCTGGCCTGTACAGCCGTGATGCGGCCGGTATATTTAGGTGCCAGCGCGATATGGGCATCCGCTATGGTCTGTCCGGAAAGATCAATGTGGCGCATCATATCTGCCCGGTTTACGGTGTACACGGAAACCAGCGGATTCCCCTTCTCCATATTGACCTTCTGTTTTTTTCCGGTCTGCCCCAAATAAAAATAGGTAACAAACACCAGCAGCAACAGGCATATTCCCCCTGCCACATACATCTCACGCCGCTTCAATCCCGAAAGTCCCTTACGCATCCCTGATCCTCCTCATAGGTCTTTTTTCTAGTATAGTCCAAATTCATTAGGAAGTCCTTAAAAAACTCCTTTTCTTGCTGTTAAAATTGACCGCTCTTAAAAATATCGCTATAATGATGGTTATAGAAATATTTTAATGCAAAACAGATTTTTTTACCACTGGAAAATCGCAAAATGATAAAATTTATGTTATATTATTGTTATGTAGAGAGGATATTATGATGAAGATTTGTCCAATATGTGCTCGTTTAACTTTTTCTATTGGATTGATTCTCGCTGCCGGCCTTTTCTTTTCCCAGCCGCTGCCTGCGGATGCATCCCTGAATGAACCCGCACCGACGGAACTGACCACCAGCAGTGCCGCTGAGCCTTTGGCCTTCTCGCCGCTGCTGTCCTGGTCGAAGAATGTCCAGGCCGTCTCCTACGAGATTGAATTCTTTGATCATGAGCCGGAAAATATTCCTCATAATGAAATTTCCGAGGAATCCATTTTCCATACTACCCAGGTATATAATAACAAGTATAATCCGGCGCTGGCCTCCTTTGCCGCTGAGGATCTTGGCAAAAAGCCTCTCTATTGGCGGGTTCGGGCTCTGGGCCTGGGTGCAACGCCTGTCAGCCCCTTCAGTGATCCCGCACCGCTGTTTACCTCGGCTGCGGTTCCCGATCTGGATGCCCCGGTTCCGGAAAATGTACCCCAGGACGTCAATGGTTCCATGATGCTGTATCCCGTATACAGCTGGACTCCGCCTGCTGGCGCCGCCAGCTTTGAGGTGGCCATATTCAACCAGAATCCAGTGCAGTCCACGGACGCCGCGCCCGTGGCTACGCTTCATGCGGGGTTTTCAGAGATCTATGATCCTTCTCCCCGCTATGGAGAGAGGCCTTTTTACTGGAGGGTGCGGGCCCTGAATGACAGCGGCCAGCAGCTTGGGCAATGGTCAGCGGTATCTCAGTTCACCACGGATCCCGCCGAGGCGCCGCAGGTGGCGATATTCGGTGACAGCATCAGCCACGGCGGCGGGCATATTTCCTACGGGCCGGAGGATCTGGAATTCAGCTGGCCCCATTATCTGGATTTTCCCACGGTGAATCTGTCCCAAAGCGGCGATACCAGTGAATCCATGGTAAAACGCTTTGATGCGGATGTACTTCCTTTCCATCCCCGGTATATTTTGATTATGGGCGGTACCAACAGCCTGCGGGCAGGTGTTCCTGCCGAGGATGTGATCCAGGATCTGGAAACCATTCAGGAAAAATGCCTTTCTAACGGCATTAAACCCATTTTGCTCACCCTGCCGCCCATCCATCCGGGAAATATCCAGCGGGCTTTTGACCAGCCCACTGCTGAAAATTGGCAGAGCTCCTTTGCCAAGGTCAACGAATACATCAAGACCCAGGTCCATGTGGATACTGGCTCGGCGATTCCCACTCCGGATGGTCTGCTTCCTACAGAATACGGCCTGGATGGTCTTCATCCGGATCCCAGCGGCAAGGCCCTGATCGGCCAGGCCATCAACGCAGCCTGGACCGAGGTCTCCAAGGAGGCAGATCAGGAATAAGGCCCGCAAATTTGCTGTTCTCTTTACGAAAGGTGGTTGTTCTATGCAGGCAATTGAAATCAAGCCTGGAATCTATTGGGTCGGTGCCATTGACTGGTCCATGCGCAGTTTCCATGGGTATCAGACAGGGCGCGGCTCTACCTATAACGCCTATCTCATCCTTGATGAGAAAATCACACTTATCGATACAGTCAAAGCTCCCTTTAAGGAAGAGCTCCTGGCCCGGGTATCCCAGATCGTTGATCCCGGCAAAATAGACTATATCGTATCCAGTCATGTGGAACCAGATCATTCCGGCTCTATCCCCTTCATGATGGAACGCTGCCCAAAAGCAAAAATCATCACCAGTCTGCCCAATGGTTTAAAAGGATTGAAAGCCCATTATGGCGAATATCCTTATCAGGGAGTCAAGGCAGGCGACACACTGAATATAGGCCGGCGCACCCTGCAATTTGTTCCTACGCCCATGCTCCATTGGCCGGACAGCATGGTTACCTACTGTCCGGAGGAGGCTCTGCTGTTCTCCAACGATGCCTTTGGACAGCATTTTGCCTCCACGGGCCGCTTCGATGACGATAATGACCTGCCTACAGTTCTATGGGAAGCAAAAAAATACTACGCCAACATTCTGATGCTCTACGGCCGCCAGGCCCAGGCTGCATTAGCCGCGCTGGCAGGACTGGATATCAGGATGATAGCCACCGGCCACGGCATCATCTGGCGCTCCCACATCCCGGAAATCCTGGATGCGTATAAAAACTGGAGCACCGGGCATCTGGAGGATAAGGCTGTGGTGGTCTTTGACAGCATGTGGCATTCTACCGAAATCATGGCCCAGACCATTACCGAGGCTTTTGCCCAGCATGGTATCCCGGCCGTATACTATGATCTCAAGGTCAATCACATGTCCGATATCGTCGTTGATATATTGAGCAGCAAATACCTGGCTGTTGGTTCTCCAACCATCAACAACCAGATGATGCCCAGTGTCGCCGGGTTCCTTTGCTATTTGAAGGGGCTTGCACCAAAGGGCCGGCAGTCCTTCGCTTTTGGTTCCTTCGGCTGGGGCGGGCAAAGCATCGCCCAAATCGAAGAGGAACTTAAGGCCGCGGGCTGTGATATATGTCTGGATAAAATACGTATTTCCAATGTCCCCTCGCCGGAACAGCTTCAGGAAATCAGCGCAAAGATCCAGCAGCTATAATTAAATAAAAAAAGGAGTCCTACCAATGAAAAAATTTATTCTCTTACTGGCTGCCCTGTTCACCCTCGCTTTATCCACCACTGCATTTGCTGCTTCTACCGACAATGGCGCAGCACTGAACAAGGAAGAAGCTGCTGCTACACAGCTGGTCAATGCACTGCTGCAGAATGGCAGCCTGAGCTCTGTAGATGGACTGTTCCATCCTGAATTCAAGAAAAACATCAATGACACGAACTTCAAGGCCCTGCAGAAGGATATCACTGAAAAGCTCGGCACCATGAAGACCTCCCGCCTGGCTCTCTGGGAAAGAAGAGATAATGGCGACGGTGTATTCTACATCATGAGCTTCAGTAAAGAAAATATCGTCCGCTGCGCAGTCATCTTCGACGAAAAGCAGCAGATCGTAAACTTCGCCCTGACTCCGATCCATCCCCAGGACAAAAAAGACGCCGGCAAAACAGATCAGAAGCCAGCTAAATAAGTTTATCCCATAAAAAAAGCTCTGAGCGATCAGAGCTTTTTTTCATGGGATTTATCCCTATCCATATAAAAAAACCCGGACAGCTGAGCTGTCCGGATTTCTGTTTTATTCTGTCACCGCCGGTTCAGCTTCGGCCTCGGAGGCTTCGGCTGCTGGCTCTGTCGACTCTGTCGGCTCTAGTTCTTCCGGAGCGTTGGGGTCCATGACCTTGACGTTGCGGTAGCGGCTCATGCCCGTACCAGCCGGGATGAGTTTACCGATGATAACATTTTCCTTGAGTCCGATGAGCGGATCCACCTTGCCTTTGATAGCGGCATCGGTAAGGACACGGGTCGTCTCTTGGAAGGAAGCGGCTGACAGGAAGGAATCCGTTGCAAGGGATGCCTTCGTGATACCAAGGAGGATTGGACGGGCCACAGAGGGCTCACCGCCGGCCTCGATGGCCTTCGTATTAGCAGCTTCAAAGGAATTGATATCGATGTATTCGCCCGGCAGGAAGTCCGTATCACCGGATTCCTCAATCTTGACCTTATGGAGCATCTGGCGAACCATAACCTCGATATGCTTATCGTTGATTTCAACACCCTGGGATTTATAAACCTTCTGTACCTCATACACGAGGTAACGCTGGGTTTCACGCAGACCGCAGACACGCAGAATGTCGTGCGGATTGATGGAGCCCTCAGTGAGCTTATCCCCCGGATGCAGGTGCATGCCGTCCTTTGCAACCAGACGGGCACCATACGGGATGGAGTATTCACGCGGTTCACCATCCTCAGGGACGATGTTTACCTTACGCATGCCCTTGGCATCTTTGACCTCAGCTGTACCTTCAATCTCAGCGATGATGGCATGATGCTTCGGCTTACGGGCCTCGAAAAGTTCCTCGACACGCGGAAGACCCTGGGTGATATCGTCACCGGCGACACCGCCGGTATGGAACGTACGCATGGTAAGCTGAGTACCCGGTTCACCGATGGACTGAGCAGCAATGATGCCCACGGCCTCGCCCACATCAACCTCAGTGGCATTGGCCAGATCACGGCCATAGCACTTGATGCAGACGCCGAACTGAGATTTACAGGTGAGTACGCTGCGAATCGAAACTCTCTCGCGGACCTTGCAGATTTCATCGGCCAGAGCCTCATCTACCGTATCGTTGAGGGAAGCTACCTTTTCACCCGTTTCCGGATTCAGGATATCCTCAGCCAACACACGGCCTACGATACGATCCTTCAGGGACTCGATGATACCGTTGCCTTCCTTGATGGCTTCGACTTCGATACCACGTACGTTGTTGTTGCGTACCTTGACCTCTTTCGCATCACTGGAAAGAATGGCCTCGATATATTCTTCGGTAAGCGGCGTGTGCGCCGGAACGATCTCATTGCCTTCACTGTCATGGACAGCGTCGGTGGTATCCTTACCGAGCATTTCATGGATCATGGATTTGCGGATAGCCGCACGGACCTTTTCCTCCGGTGCTCCCAAAGCAATAGTCTCAGAAACCATCGCATTGCTGATGAGCGCTTCCGAAGAAACGGAAGATCCGCGCACAATGATTTCCGCGATGCCGTGTTCCGCAATGGAGGCCAGTTCCTCTTCACCCAGGATGGTATCCGTGGCAAAGAGAATCTCACCCGTCTCCGGATTGAGTACATCCGCTGCCAGCAGGCGCCCCATGAGGGTATCATGCAGGACAGCGATTGCATTCGACGTAGAAGAGGCCAGTCTGGCGCGCTCGCGCACGAGATTGATGCCCACCACGTCACAGTCATCCTCACGCACGATAACATCCTGGGCCACATCCACCAGACGGCGGGTAAGGTAACCAGAGTCAGCAGTACGCAGTGCCGTATCGGCCAAGCCTTTACGGGCACCATGGGAAGAGATGAAGTAATCGGATACGGTGAGGCCTTCACGGAAGTTTGCCGTGATCGGCAAGTCGATGATTTTACCGGATGGATCGGCCATAAGACCACGCATACCGGCGAGCTGACGCATCTGCTGGCGATTACCGCGGGCACCAGAGTCAGCCATCATGTAGATCGGGTTGAAGGGGTCCATGTTCTTCATCATGGCATCCGTAACATCATCGGTAGCCTTTGTCCAAAGCTCAATGACCTTCTTGTAGCGCTCGTCATCCGTGATAAGACCACGGCTGAACTGGCGTTCAATGCCATTGACCTGTTTTTCTGTAGAAGCCAGGATGTCCTTCTTTTCTTCCGGAACAATGATATCGGAAATGGCAACGGTCATACCCGCGATGCAGGCATAATGATAGCCAAGGTTCTTTACATCATCGATGACAACGGCTGTCTTGCTGGCACCGAAGTGCTCAAAGCAGCGCGCAACCAGTTTGCCCAGCTGCTTCTTGTCCATGCGGATGCCCAGACACCACTGGTCTGTTTCCTTATCCTTGTGATAGTAACGAAGCTCCTGGGGCAGGATCTCGTTGAAGATCATGCGGCCCAGCGAGGTCTTTACAAGGCCATAGCCCTCAATACGGGCCTGGATCTCAGCCTGCAGAGCCAGCTCATGATGCTGATAGGCCAGCAGTGCCTCATTGATGCCAGTGACAACCTTGCCCTCACCCTCGGCACCCGGACGGATGATGGTGAGGTAGTAGGAACCCAGTACCATGTCCTGGGTCGGTACGATGATCGGACGACCATCCTTCGGGGCCAGAATATGGTTGGCAGCCAGCATCAGTATGCGGGCCTCAGCCTGCGCCTCCGCAGACAGCGGCAGATGAATAGCCATCTGGTCACCATCGAAATCGGCGTTGTAGGCTGTACAAGCCAGCGGATGGAGCTTCAGTGCACGGCCCTCAGTGAGGACCGGCTCAAAGGCCTGGATACCCAGACGATGCAGCGTAGGTGCACGGTTCAGAAGAACCGGATGCTCCTTGATGACTTCCTCCAGCACATCCCAAACCTCAGGACGTACCCGCTCCACCATGCGTTTGGCGGATTTTATATTATGAGCGATTTCTGAGTTCACGAGCTTCTTCATTACAAAAGGCTTGAAGAGCTCCAGTGCCATTTCCTTCGGCAGACCGCACTGATGGAGCTTCAGCTCCGGGCCTACGACGATAACAGAACGACCGGAATAGTCGACACGTTTACCAAGAAGGTTCTGGCGGAAACGTCCCTGCTTGCCCTTGAGCATATCCGACAGGGATTTCAGCGGACGGTTGCCCGGTCCGGTTACCGCCCGGCCGCGACGGCCGTTATCGATGAGTGCATCCACAGCCTCCTGCAGCATGCGCTTCTCGTTGCGCACGATGATATCCGGCGCACCGAGATCCAGCAGACGCTTCAGTCGGTTGTTACGGTTGATGACGCGGCGATAGAGATCATTGAGGTCAGAGGTGGCGAAACGGCCGCCATCCAGCTGCACCATCGGACGAAGCTCCGGCGGAATGACAGGAATGACATCCATGATCATCCAGGAGGGCTTGTTGCCCGACTTGCGGAAGGCCTCAACCACTTCGAGACGGCGGATAGCGCGGATCTTGCGCTGGCCGCTGACTTCCCGCAGCTCCTTGCGGAGCTCATCGTTCATCTTGTCCAGATCCAGTTCTTCCAAAAGCCGCTTTACAGCCTCAGCACCCATGCCTACCTTGAAGCCGGCGCCAAACTTCTGGCGGGCCTCACGATATTCATTTTCCGTCAGCAGCTGCTTTTTGATGAGCTGGGAATCTGCGGCATCCAATACGATATAGGATGCAAAATACAGTACCTTTTCCAGCGAGCGCGGGGAAATGTCCAGGATGAGTCCCATACGGCTCGGGATTCCCTTGAAATACCAGATATGAGAGACAGGTGCTGCCAGCTCAATGTGGCCCATGCGCTCACGGCGCACCTTGGAACGAGTAACCTCGACACCGCAGCGGTCGCAGATGATGCCCTTATAACGGATACGCTTGTACTTTCCGCAATGGCATTCCCAGTCCCGGGTTGGCCCGAAGATGCGCTCGCAGAAAAGTCCGTCACGCTCCGGCTTCAAAGTACGGTAGTTAATAGTTTCCGGTTTCTTGACCTCGCCATAGGACCACTCACGGATCTTTTCCGGCGACGCCAAACCGATACGCATTGAATCAAAATTGTTTACATCCAACAAGGGGGTGTCACTCCCTTCTATTTATCAGAATTATCGTCCGTGTCTACGCTGTCAGGCTCTGTATCGCTCTGGTCAGCATTTTCCGGCGCAATATCTGCGTTCCCCATGTTGCCGATTGCAGTGATGATATCATCTGCATCCTCGGCAGTTTCATCATTTCCATCATACGAATCCGTCGGAGCTTCCTTGAGTGCCGGCTTGTCCTTGTTCGGATCTACGCCGGTAACATCAAGCTCCAGCTCCTTGGCTGTCTCATTGATATCATCATCCGTATCATGGATCATGATTTCCTGGGCGTCCTCGGAAAGCACCTTGATATCAAGGCCTATGCTCTGCAGTTCCTTGATAAGTACCTTAAAGGACTCTGGAACACCCGGTTCAGGGATATTCTCACCCTTCACGATGGCTTCATAGGTTTTCACACGGCCCACCACATCATCGGATTTGACCGTAAGGATTTCCTGCAGCGTGTAAGCGGCACCATAGGCCTCCAAAGCCCAAACCTCCATCTCACCGAAGCGCTGGCCGCCGAACTGTGCCTTGCCGCCCAGCGGCTGCTGGGTAACGAGGGAGTACGGTCCAGTGGAACGAGCATGGATCTTATCATCAACAAGATGATGGAGCTTCAGCATGTACACGCAGCCAACGGTTACACGATTTTCAAAGGGTTCACCGGTACGGCCGTCATAAAGCACGGTCTTGCCGTCTTCCGGCAGGCCCGACGCACGGATCGTATCGAATACATCCTTCTCACCGGCGCCATCGAAGACTGGCGTCGCAATATGGATACCGGCAATATCCGGTTTCGGCATGCCGTTTTCATCATAGTTATAGCCAATATCCCGCAGACGTTTTTCAACGGTGGGATCACCAGCCTTGATCTGCATCCCCAGCGCACGGACTGCCATGCCCAGATGAGTCTCCAGGATCTGCCCGATATTCATTCGGGACGGTACGCCCAACGGATTCAGCACGATATCCACTGGAGTACCATCCGGCAGGAAGGGCATATCCTCCTGACGCATGATGCGGGAAACGACACCCTTGTTGCCATGACGGCCGGACATCTTATCACCTACAGAGATCTTACGCTTCTGGGCAATATAGACGCGTACGAGATGGTTGACCCCTGGCGGCAGCTCATCGTTGTTCTCACGGCTGAATACCTTCACATCAACGATCTTACCAGCCTCGCCATGGGGCACCCTAAGGGAGGTGTCACGGACCTCACGGGCCTTTTCGCCAAAGATTGCCCGCAGCAGGCGTTCCTCTGCCGTAAGCTCCGTCTCTCCCTTAGGAGTGACCTTGCCTACCAGGATGTCGCCAGGGCGTACCTCTGCACCAATGCAGATGATACCCGTCTCGTCCAGATCGCGCAATGCGTCCTCAGCCACGTTCGGGATATCACGGGTGATTTCTTCCGGTCCAAGCTTTGTATCACGGGCATCGCACTCATATTCTTCAATATGGATGGATGTATAAATATCACGTTTTACGAGATTCTCACTCAACAGTACAGCATCCTCGTAGTTGTAGCCTTCCCAAGGCATGTAGGCAACGATGATGTTGTAGCCGAGAGCCAGCTCACCATGGTCCGTAGCCGGGCCATCCGCGATGGGCTGCTTTTCAAATACCTCATCGCCCTTATAGACGATAGGTACCTGGTTGATACAGGTTCCCTGGTTGGAACGCAGGTATTTCTGCATCTTATAGACGTCGAGATCGCCTTTTTCCGTGCGGATGCGAATCTGGTCCGCAGTAACGGACTCAACCGTACCGGCACGACGAGCCAGGAGCATGACGCCGGAGTCACAGGCTGCCTTGTACTCCATACCCGTACCGACCAGCGGTGCCTGAGTACGCAGAAGCGGTACAGCCTGACGCTGCATGTTCGCACCCATGAGGGCACGGTTCGCGTCATCGTTTTCCAGGAACGGAATCATAGCCGTAGCGATGGAAACCACCTGCTTCGGCGACACGTCCATATAGTCTACACGATCCCGATGCATGAGGATGGTTTCCTCATTATAACGGGCCGTGACACGTTCATCAACAAACCAGTCATTGTCGTCCAGGGGCTCATTGGCCTGGGCGATGACCAGCTCATCCTCTTCATCAGCCGTAAGGTAGCGAACCTCTTCCGTTACCTTATGGTTGGCCTTGTCTACCTTGCGGTAAGGGGTCTCCATAAAGCCGAACTGATTCACCCGGGCATAGTTGGAGAGGGAACCGATCAGGCCGATGTTCGGGCCTTCAGGAGTCTCAATCGGGCACATGCGTCCATAATGGGAGTTATGTACATCGCGAACCTCGAAGCCTGCGCGCTCACGGGACAGACCGCCTGGTCCAAGGGCTGACAGACGGCGCTTATGAGTGAGCTCACTGAGCGGATTATGCTGATCCATGAACTGGGACAGCTGTGAGGAACCAAAGAATTCCTTGATAGCCGCCACCACAGGACGGATATTGATCAGCGCCTGCGGTGTGATCACATCGGTATCCTGAATGGTCATGCGCTCGCGAACCACACGCTCCATACGGGAAAGACCGATGCGGAACTGGTTCTGAAGCAGCTCGCCGACGGAACGTACGCGGCGATTCCCCAAATGGTCGATATCATCAGTATTGCCTACACCCTCCATGAGGTTCAGCAGATAGTTGATAGCAGCCATGATATCATTGATGGTAATGGTGCGATGATGGTACTCCAGTGTTGGGGAGCAAAGCATCTTCAAGGGCTTCTCGTCCTTGGTCCTGATGAAGAGAGAAATCACTTTCCCCTCGCCAAAGAGAGCTGTCTCCCGCTCTGCAGTGATGCCTTCCAGCATGGATTCCTCAACCACCTGGTCTGCCGGAACGACAATCTCGCCCGTTTCTTTATCAACAATAGGCTCAGCCAGCACCTTGCCCAGCAGGCGGCGCTTCCAGCCTAACTTTTTCGTGAGTTTATAGCGGCCAACCGTTGCCAGGTCGTACCGTTTGGGATCAAAGAACAGCGCATCCAGCAGCTGCTGGGCATTATCCACTGTTGGCGGTTCGCCCGGACGCAGCCGTTTGTAGATTTCTACCAGCGCGTCTTCCTTGCTCTTCGTAACATCGCGCTCCAGTGTCGTACGAATGCGTTCATCGTTGTCGAAAAGATCCGCAATCGCAGCATCAGAGCTATAGCCTAAAGCACGGATGAGAATGGTGACCGGCAGCTTACGCGTACGGTCAATACGGACGGAGAGCACATCATTGGCATCCGTCTCCAATTCGATCCATGCACCACGATTTGGAATTACTGTAGCATTGTAAAGCTTTTTACCCGACGGATCAATGGTCTCACCGTAATACGCTCCCGGAGAACGCACAAGCTGACTGACGATGACACGTTCTGCACCATTGATGATGAATGTTCCAGTATCCGTCATGAGCGGAAAATCGCCCATAAATACTTCCTGCTCCTTGATCTCGCCGGTTTCCCGGTTGATCAGGCGCACATTCACCCGTAACGGTGCAGCAAGGGTAACGTCACGTTCCTTGCACTCGTCCAGCGCATATTTTGGCTCGCCCAGCGTAAAATCCTCAAAAGATAACACAAGATTTCCCGTGAAATCCTGTATTGGCGAAATATCATGGAAAATTTCCTGCAGGCCTTCCTTTAAAAACCACTCATAAGAGTTACGCTGGATATCCAGCAGATGCGGCATATCCATGACCTCTTTGATTCTTGCATAGCTATACCTGGTTCTTTTGCCCACCGGCACAGGATTAAACATTAAATCCTTCACCCCTTAGCACAATTTGACTCACCAACAGAAATACGCACAAAGAAACGGAATCATGAAACAATAAAAAGGCAAGGCACTATTTCTTTTTGACACCTTGCTGCTCTCCCGTCCTATTCCGTTTGAATTGATATTTCTGTCATTATTCAATTTCCTTTAGCGATAGTCAGTCGCGATCCTGCACAGCATTTTGCTGTACATTCTGTAATTTAAAATACTATCACAAATAGCGTAAAATGTCAATTCATTTCTCTGTGGAAGCTGAAAAAATGGCAAAAAATTAAAGAGTGCCCAATGGACACCCTTTAATCTTATTCCACAAAACTCAAATTACTTAAGTTCTACAGTTGCGCCAGCCTCTTCGAGCTTAGCCTTGGCTGCATCAGCATCAGCCTTGGAAACCTTCTCTTTAACCGGGCTGGGAGCGCCATCAACCAGAGCCTTAGCTTCCTTCAGGCCCAGGCCAGTGAGTTCACGAACAGCCTTGATAACGTTGATCTTGCTGGAGCCAGCAGAAGCCAGAACGACATCGAATTCGCTCTTCTCTTCTTCAGCAGCACCGGCAGCAGCGCCGCCAGCAGCAGCTACAGCTACCGGAGCAGCTGCGGATACGCCGAATTTTTCTTCCATAGCTTTAACGAGCTCAGAGAGTTCGAGGACAGTCATGCCCTCAATTGCTTCCATGATTTCTTCTTTAGTCATTTAAAAATACCTCCAAAATTTAATTGATTTTCTTGTTTATGGATACAGAAGGATTATGCAGTTTCCTGCTGCTCCTTCTGCTTGCGAACAGCCTCAAGCACATAAACCGCGTTGCGGATGACGCCCTGAAGGACGTTGACCGTACCGGAAATAGGAGCCTGCATGCTGCCAAGCAGCTTTGCAATGAGAACCTCGCGGGACGGAAGGTCGGCCAAAGCCTTGACTTCCTTGACATCGATGACCTTGCCGTCAACGATACCAGCCTTGATAACGAGAACCCCGTTATCCTCCAGCTTGTTCTTTTTGATGAATTCGCAGATGATCTTAGCCGGTGCGACTGCATCCTCTGTGGAAACAGCCAGAGCCGTAGTACCTTCCAGATGATGCGCTATCTCTTCGAGATCCGTTCCCTGTACAGCAATACGAGTCATGGTGTTCTTTACAACATGATAGTTTACGCCAGCCTCGCGCAGTGCGCGGCGAAGCTCAGTATCCTGTGCAACAGTCAAGCCTTTATAGCTTGTGAGCACAGCCCCCTTTGCAGTGGTGAGCTTCTCTTTCAAACCAGCAACAATTTCTTGTTTCTTTGCAGTAATAGCCATGAAATACACCTCCTCTCAAAATTAAGCAAATAAAAACGGCCCCCGGCTGCTGCCGGAGACCGCACAAAGTTCTTTCTGCGAAACTCCAACCTCGGCAGGCGTGTTACCTTTGAATGATATCCATCATACCTGCTGTCTACAGCCGTTTACCATATTCAGTTGCGTCTGAACGAATCAGAGTCAAGCATGTGCGACAGGAACGCCAGGGCCCATGGTTGCGCTGACCGTTACGGAGCGCATGTACTGGCCTTTAGCCGCTGCCGGCTTTACCTTGTTTAATGTATCGATCAAGGTCTGGAAGTTTGCTTTCAACTTCTCAACGTCGAAGGATGCCTTACCGATAGGAACATGGATGTTACCAGCCTTATCCGTACGGTATTCGACCTTACCTGCTTTAATTTCTTTGATTGCTTTCGTGATATCCATCGTCACTGTACCGAGCTTCGGGTTCGGCATGAGACCTCTTGGTCCAAGGATTTTACCAAGACGACCAACGGTACCCATCATATCCGGAGTTGCTACTGCAACATCAAAGTCGCACCAGCCGCCCTGGATCTTTGCAGCGATTTCATCGGAGCCGACGAAGTCAGCACCAGCGGCTTCTGCCTCTGCTACCTTATCGCCCTTTGCGAATACCAGCACCCGCTTGGACTTACCAGTGCCATGGGGCAGTACAATCGCACCGCGAACCTGCTGATCTGCATATTTCGGATCTACGCCAAGGCGTACATGGAGCTCGATGGTTTCATCGAACTTGGCCATAGCCGTCTTCTTTACGAGTTCCATAGCCTCGTCAACAGTATATATCTTGCCTGCTTCAAGAAGCTTGGACGCTTCCTGATATTTCTTACCTGCTTTTGCCATTTAAAATTCCCCTTTCGTGGTGATAACGGTATATGCCTCCCACGAGTATAGCATCGACTTAGTCGACGATTTCAATACCCATGCTGCGAGCTGTGCCCTCGATCATACGAGTAGCAGCTTCCAGATCGGCAGCGTTAAGATCCTGCATTTTGCTCTGGGCAATTTCCTGTGCCTTGGCACGCGGAAGCTTTGCAACCTTGTTCTTGTTCGGTTCCCCAGAAGCCTTTTCCAGACCTGCAGCCTTCTTCAGAAGAACAGCAGCCGGAGGAGTCTTCGTGATAAATGTGAACGATCTATCCTCAAAAACTGTAATTTCTACTGGAATAATGAGGCCTGCCTGTTTAGCAGTGCGTTCATTAAAGTCCTTAACAAAAGCCATGATGTTGACGCCAGCCTGGCCCAGTGCAGGACCTACCGGAGGAGCCGGTGTAGCTTTTCCAGCGAGAACTTGCAGTTTTACAAGTTTAGCAACTTTTTTAGCCATGTTATTTACACCTCCTTAATATAGATATGCTTTAGATTTTTTCCACTTGATCAAAGTCAAGTTCAACTGTGGTCTCACGTCCGAACATGTCGACAAGCACTTTGAGCTTGCCCTTCTCCGGATCGATATCAGCCACTGTGGCAGCAAAATTTTCAAATGCTCCCGAATTGATATGAACAGCCTGGCCCTTCTCGATATCGAGAAGAGGTTTCGGCTCCTCAACTCCCATGGATTTCAAGATACGTTTTACTTCAGCTTCCGTAAGCGGAATCGGCTTTGTTCCGGAACCAACAAACCCTGTAACGCCCGGCGTGTTGCGTACAACATACCAGGAACGATCGTTGACGATCATGTCCACCAAAGCATACCCAGGGAAAACTTTTTTCTTGGTTACTTTTTTCTTGCCATCCTTAAGTTCCGTTTCATCTTCCATCGGAACGACGACGTTGAAGATCTCGTCCTCCATCCCCATGGAATGAACCTTGCGCTCAAGGTTGGCCTTGACTTTGTTTTCGTAACCGGAATAGGTATGTATCACATACCAATTTCTCTCTGTTTCCTTCTCTGATTCCATCGCCAAGGGACGCTCGCGCATCCCCCACCTCCCCAGCTTCTTAACTTAAAATGAGCTTAAACAGCTTTGAAAAGCCAGTATCACATACCCAGATCAGTGCACAGACAATAGCGACTGCAATCCCCACCACGCAGGTGTAGGATACGAGTTCCTCTCTGTTCGACCATGATACCTTCTTCATTTCAGCATTGACTTCGCCCAAAAATCTTTTCAGATTAAAGTTCGAAGGTAACTGCTGAGCTCCTGACGATTTTTCATCCGTCAAAGCATTCACATCCCCGTCAACATACTGCATTGCTGCAAGCATACACCGCTATTATTTGGTTTCCTTATGCAGCGTGTGCTTTTTGCAGAACTTGCAATATTTATTGAATTCTAATCTATCCGGGTCATTTTTCTTGTTCTTATTGGTCTGATAGTTGCGATTCTTGCATTCTGTGCAGGCCAATGTAACCGCATTGCGCATTTTATGCACTCCTTACCTATAGAAAATATAACTACCTTCAAAATGTCACTAATATAATTTATCATACTTAACCGCCAGTGTCAATAAGCCGATGAAACAAATTCCATTTCCCAGTTTCTCGCCAGCGATCGGACATTTCCGTAGTTGACATAAATAAAAACCCCTTCTTCAGGGGTTTATTTATTTATTTGGTGGCGGCACAGAGATTTGAACTCCGGACACTGCGGGTATGAACCGCATGCTCTAGCCAACTGAGCTATGCCGCCATTATATATGGAGCTGATGACCGGGATTGAACCGGTGACCTTATCCTTACCAAGGATACGCTCTACCGACTGAGCTACATCAGCATTCCAACAATTTGGTTGCGGGAAGAGGACTTGAACCTCTGACCTTCGGGTTATGAGCCCGACGAGCTACCGACTGCTCCATCCCGCGATGAAAATGGTGGGCAGGGATGGATTCGAACCATCGTAATCCGAAGATGACAGATTTACAGTCTGTTCCCTTTAACCACTCGGGCACCTACCCATTTTCTATATAAACAACCTGACAGTCGTTTAAATCAATTGGTTGCGGGAAGAGGACTTGAACCTCTGACCTTCGGGTTATGAGCCCGACGAGCTACCGACTGCTCCATCCCGCGATATGATCTGCCGTATTCCTGCATCGCTGCAATCACCCGGCTGACAAGAAATAATGTTACCATAAGACATGAGATTTGTAAACCCCTTTTTTGAAAAAAGTCGGGCAAAATTCATAATTTCTTTTGCCCGGCTCTTTTTTGCCTCATTCAAACAGATAACCGTAATGCTGCCGGAACTCCTCCTGGCTCATTTTGTAGGCGTTAGCCAGTGCCGGATCCTCCAGGTCTTCCTTCTCCAGCCGGATCATAAATCCCCGGGCAATCTTATAATGCACCGTATTGATATTGACCCGGCGCACCTTCGTCTTGCCTGTTTCCGGGTCGGTGATATCCGCAAAATACAGGGGAACTGCCTGGTTATCCTGAATGGTGATCATAGCCCCCGTATCGCCCCGCATCAGGAACTGTACCGCTTCATAGCCCAGGGAACGGGCATAGTCGATATCGTAGGAAATAGGTGCCGCACAGCGCAGCTCATAGCCGATCTCCTTATCCACCACGGAAATCTTGATTCCCAGCTTTTTCACTTCAGCCAGCACTGCCTGCTTCAGTATTTCGCCAAAGTCCAGCTCGGAATAACGGATATGTCCATGGTCATCCAGTACCACCTGGCCAAGAAGCTCAAAATCTTCCGGGGAAATTTTTTCAATGACCCCTTCAGCCACTACCGCAACGCCATAATTCTTCTCGATCAGGTAGCGCTTGACGATGGAGCCTGTGATGATGTCCACCAGCTGCTGCAGGCGGATCTTGGGCTGCTGGAATTCCTCCGGGATGATGGTGAGGATGGCCCCCGCCGAACGCCCCATGCCCAGTGCCAGATGGCCGGCAGTGCGCCCCATGGCAATGGCAAAGTACCAGCGGTTATTGGTGGTGCGGGCGTCCTCCATGAGATTTTCTATCTCTGTAGTGGCAAAGGCCCGGGCCGTCTCAAAGCCGAAGGTAGGAACCCCTTCTGGCAGCGGCAGGTCGTTGTCGATGGTCTTTGGCACGTGCACCACATTGATGGTACGGCCGCACTTTTTAGCGTATTCCGATACTGCTGCCGAAGAATAGGCTGTATCATCGCCGCCGATAGTCACCAGGTGGGTGACCCCCAGAGCGGTCAAAGTATCCACCACATTTTTGAGGTCCGCTTCCTTTTTCGTCGGATTATAGCGGGACATGTGCAGGATGCAGCCCCCCGTCAAATGGATGCGGCTGACATTATCATAGACCAGCTTGATGTATTTCTTCTCCCCCTTGGCCAGGTGAGAGAAACCATCATAGATTCCCAGCACCTCCCAGCCATGCCGGATTCCCTCCATGGTAACTGCCGAGATGACACTATTGATCCCCGGTGCCGGACCACCCCCACAGACAATCGCAATAACCTTCTTTCCAGCTGCCATAACCAATCCCTCCATACATATATTCTTCTATGATTACTTTCTCGATTTTCTAGAAAATACCTGCTCAAAATACACGAATTTATGAATTAGATTGAATATTGTAACTTGATACAGGACTGAAGTCATTGTAAAAGGGATAGTAAATTCCTGTTTTGCTGATAAAGGCTCTCCTGCTAGGGGAGCTGGCGCGCAGCGCCTGAGGGGTTGCCGCGCTTGGTTGAGCTTCGATCCTTTGTAAAAAAAACCAGGAATCGAAACCTCTCAAATGTCGTTAACCCCTCCGTCACGGCTTCGCCGTGTCACCTCCACCCACAAGGGGATGGCGACTTACACGCAGCTAAAGCTGTGGTTCGCTGCTCACCTGGCAGTGGAGGCTTTGGAATCGCCAATCTCTAAATATGTGCTGCTGCCAAAGAGCGAGGGCAGCCCATGAGCAAACCTTTTGACAAACAGCTCGCAAAACAGAAATTTATCGCTCTCCCTCCGCATACAAAAAAGAGCGCCGAAGCGCTCTTTATCTATCAGTGCCGTCCCATCCTGGAACGATGTCCCATATTTGTCTTTGGCTTGGCGGAGGCCGCGGCTGGTTTACGGCGGCTGCGGCTGTTGCGGCCCTTGTGCTCGCCACCCTTCCGATTGGCGTACTTGCTCAAGGGCTTATGCTTCTTCGCCTGTTCCTTTTTCTGCTCGGCCGCAGCCTTGGCGTGCTGGGCCTCACGGACCTTGCGCTTCTGCTGGCTGCGTTCTGAACGCTGCTTTTCTATGCGGCTCTGAATGCCGGCCTCGATACGGCGCAGCAGCTCATACTGCCGCGCATTCACGAAGGTCACCGCCATTCCCTGCTGGCCTGCCCGTCCGGTACGGCCGATGCGATGGATGTAGCCCTCGGTATCATGAGGAATATCGTAATTGAATACATGGGTCACGCCCTCAATATCCAGACCCCGGGCAGCAATGTCTGTCGTTACCAAGATCTGCAGCTTCGCCTCCCGGAACTTCTTCAGCACCATGGTGCGCTGCAGTTGGGAAAGATCCCCGTGAAGCTCATCCGCCAGGTAGCCCCGGCGTGCCAGAGCCATGGCAACCATGCTCACCCGCTGCTTCGTATGGCAGAAAACCATCGCCAGATAGGGCTGCTGCTCATTGATGAGCTCGCAAAGCCTGTCCAGCTTCGTCTCTTCCGTCGTATCAATGATTTTCTGCTCAATCTTATCCAGTGTTATATGTTCCGCCCGTATGGTGATCTGCTCCGGAGCCGTCATGAAGCGCATAGCCAGCGAACGGATCCGCTCCGGCATAGTAGCTGAAAACAGCGTAAGCTGCCGATCCTTGGCCATGGCCTCCAACAGTACCTCGACATCCTCGATAAAACCCATATGCAGCATTTCATCAGCCTCATCCAGCACGATTTTGTTGGTGTAGGAGAGGTCAATTGTCCGCCGGCGCATATGGTCGAGGATCCGGCCCGGCGTGCCTATAATGAGCTGGGGATTGCGCCCCAGCTTCTGCTTCTGCCGTTCAATATCCTGGCCGCCGTAGATGGCCAGCGTTTTGATCCCGGCTGTCTCCCCTAAAAAAGCCGCCACCTTCGAAATCTGTATGGTAAGCTCTCTTGTAGGGGTCACAATCAAAGCCTGGATATTTTCCGCGCCAGGCTTGATTTTTTCCATCAAAGGCAGCAGGAAGGCCAGTGTCTTGCCTGTTCCCGTCTGGGCCTGCACGATGGCATCACGGCCGCTGCGCACCACGGGAATCGCCGCCTCCTGCACAGGAGTCGCCGTCCGAACGCCCTTGCTGCGCAGCGTCTCGCAGAGCGGCAGTGAAACGCCTAATTCATCAAAATTTTTCATAGTCAAAATCCTATTCTTCGGTCTTGTACTTCTCAGCCAGCAGTGCCCTTACAGTCTCATTTTCCAGAAACTCATCATAGGTCATGGCCCGGTCCACTACCCCATCCGGCGTAATATCGATGATGCGGTTGGCAATGGTCTGGATGAACTCATGGTCATGGGACACAAAGAGCATCGTTCCCTTGAAGGCAATGAGCCCATCATTCAGCGAGGTAATGGATTCCAGGTCCAAATGGTTGGTGGGCTCATCCAGCAGCAGCACATTGGCTCCGCTGAGCATCATCCTGGACAGCATGCAGCGCACCTTTTCACCGCCAGAAAGCACATTGGCCGCCTTCAGGCTTTCCTCACCGGAAAAGAGCATCCGCCCTAAAAAGCCACGCACAAAGGATTCATCCGGATCCTTTGAATACTGACGCAGCCAGTCCACCAGCGGCAGGTCGATTCCATCAAAGTAGGCGGAATTGTCCTTGGGCAGATAAGACTGGGTCGTGGTAACACCCCATTTGAAGGAGCCCTCATCCGGCTCCATTTCTCCCATGAGAATCTTGAACAGCGCAGTTTTCCCCAGGCTGTTCGGCCCCACAAAGGAGACCTTATCCCCCTTCTGCAGGGTAAAGCTTACATGATTCAAGACCTTTTCTCCATCAATGGTCTTGGAAATATTGTCCACGGTCAAAAGCTGATCCCCAGCTTCACGATCCGGTGTAAACGCAATATAAGGATAGCGGCGGGAAGAGGGCTTGATATCATCCAGGGTGATCTTCTCCAGCAGCTTTTTCCGGGAAGTCGCCTGCTTCGATTTGGAAGCATTGGCGCTGAAGCGCTGAATAAAGGTCTGCAGTTCCTTGATTTTCTCTTCCTTTTTCTTGTTGGCATCCTTGGCCATCTGCAAAGCCAGCTGGCTGGACTTGTACCAGAAGTCATAGTTGCCGGTGAACTGTGTGATTTTGCCGTAGTCAATGTCACACAGTTCACCGGCAACTATGACTTCTTCTGCTAATCTTTGGCCTGTCGCTGCATGATTTGACTCATCTGGTACCAGAAGTCATAGTTGCCTACATAAAGCTGGATTGCACCAAAATCCACATCCGCGATATGGGTGCAGACCTGATTCAGAAAATGACGGTCATGGGATACCACAATGACCGTGTTCTCAAAATCTGCCAGGAAGTTCTCCAGCCAGTTGATGGAATCAATATCCAAATGGTTGGTAGGCTCATCCAGCAGCAGGATATCCGGATTGCCGAAGAGAGCCTGTGCCAGCAGCACGCGCACCTTCTCATTGCCCGTAAGGTCTGCCATTTTCATGCTGTGCTGGGATTCGGGAATGCCCAGCCCGTTGAGCAGACGAGCCGCCTCCGGCTCAGCCTCCCAGCCATCCAGCTCAGCGAATTCGCACTCCAGCTCGGATACCCGGATCCCATCTGCATCGGAGAAGTCCGGCTTTGCATAAAGTGCGTCCTTTTCATCCATGATTTCCACCAGACGCTTATGTCCCATGATAACGGTCTTCAAGACCTCATAATCATCGAATTCATAGTGGTTCTGCTTCAGAACCGCCAGCCGCTCCCCCGGCGTAATATCAATGCTGCCCTTGGAAGGCTCGATCTCTCCCGAAAGCAGACGCAAAAAGGTTGACTTGCCAGCTCCATTGGCACCGATCACTCCGTAGCAATTGCCCGGGGTAAATTTGATATTGACGTCCTTAAATAAAACTCGCTTGCCAAACTGCAGCGTCAACCCGCTTGTACTAATCATAAAATACGTTCCTCATCTCTAACCAAATTTAACATACCTGTCCTATCACAAGTACAGTCCATTCTATCACATAGCATCCATCTCGTCTATTCCTTTAAAATATTGCCGAAAAGCTGAAGAATGCTCTGCCCATAGCTATACCCAGGAACAGCCCACCGCCCGTTCAGCCCTGACCAGCTTCCTATGGTATCCACGCCATAATTAGCCCGTACCAGGTCATAACGGGGATCCACCACCGGTGCTGCCGGTCGGCGCGTTGATGCGTAGGCCAGCAGGTGCTGGATATGGGCTCGCACCCCCATGCGGGCACTGGCAAAATGAGCTCCCTTCACCACCGCATTAGTAGTGCCCAGTCCGCAATAATTGTTCTGATCCGGCGTAACTGTTCCGCCATAGCGGAAATACCCTGTTTCCTTCAATGCCTGCGCAAACGCCACATCCGGCCGGATTCCCTCCCGGCTGCCCTCCTCATAATAGTAGGCAACCAGTTCACGGGGTGAAACGCTCAGCTCCGGCGAAGGATTCATGCTCAGCAGATAACGTACGCACTGCTCCTGGGTAGCTACCGCCCCGCCCAGGATGGAAGCATCTCCCATGTATCGCAAGGGCTGCTGTGATACTGTAGGCAGCGTCTGCGTCTCTACCGCCGGGTGCAGAATATCCTTTATGCGGTCCTGCAGGCTTCTTTCCCCTCCCGGCTGACCAGACTGACCCGGTATCACCATATCTGCGGTACGATGCATTTCCACTTTCGTTTCCATCTGCGGATCATGCAAGCGCCTTGCCTGCCCTGCGGATAAAAACGAAAACGTAAATGCACCTAGCAGACAAATCGATAAACAAACTTGAGTGTTTCTCCTCACGGTAACTCCCCCTATAGAAATAAGCTCTTAAACTGTCACCATTTTCAGACATACCTTTTTTATTGTACCATATATTTCACTCTATATCCAGCGACCTCATTCAATAGACACCACCCATATGTAGGGCAAACAGCAGGGCAAAAAAATACAGCAATGGGTGAACCTGCCGCCAATGGCCGGAAAACAGCTTCAGGATTGCATAGCTGATAAATCCAGTTCCCACCCCGGCTAAAATATCATAGGACAACGGCATGACCAGCATGGTCAGGAAAGCCGGCAGCCCTTCCGTAAAATCCTGCCAATCGATACCATGGAGCCCCGATATCATGAAAAAGCCGGTAAAAATCAGTGCCGGTGCAGTGACTGCCGGCACATTGGCTGCTGACTGTGCCAGCGGAGCACAAAAAAGCAGCAGCAGAAAAAGACCCGCGGTGACCATAGCCGTGATTCCCGTCCGCCCGCCGGCACTCACCCCGGTACCGGATTCCACATAACCGGCAGCCAGTCCCGTACCTAAAAAGCTTCCCAGCAGTCCGCCCCATGCTGCCGCCTGGAATACCTGCCTGTCCCCTGTCATCTCATCGTCTTTGATCAGTCCTGCCTGCCGGCCGATCCCCAAAAAAGTGCCCGTGTTATTGAAAAGCAACATGAGCAGCATGACCAATATGATCAGCGGCATATTTCCCTGGAAGGAAAATGTCAGCTGTCCAGCCGCCTTTTCCAGTCCCTGGGGCCAGGAAAACAATTCCGCCGGCAACGTCGCAAAGCCTAAGCTTAAGGCTGCGGCAAAAACTGCCACCATCCCCAGCAGCATCGCTGCCTGGATGCGATAAGCCAAAAGGACAGCAGTGATCAGCAGGCCCAGCAGCGTCAAAAAAGCGGTCGGCTCAGCCAGGTTCCCCAGCATAGTAACCGTTGTGGGCGATCCCACAATGAGCTTTCCCTTTTCCATTCCGATCAAAGTGACAAAAAGACCAATGCCGCCGGCAATCGCCATTTTCAACGACCAGGGAACTATATTCAGGAAATAACGGAAAAAAGAAGTCCATACCAGCAGCAAAAAAAAGATACTGGCCAGAAAAGCCGCTCCCATAGCTTCCTGCCATGAATGCCCCGTGGACAGGATCACCCCGTAAACGAAATAGGCATTGAGCCCGATTCCCGGAGCCACCGCAAGCGGATAATCCGCTAGCCCCCCCATCAATAAAGAAGCCCCCCCCGTTGCCAAAATCGTAGCCGCATAGGTTCCAGAAAAATCCATACCACCCTGCGCCAGCAGCGCCGGATTGACAATGACGATATACAGCATTGCTGAAAAGGTCGTCACGCCGGCCAATATCTCCCTCTGCCAGTTGCTCTGTCTATTTTTTATGCTGCTCCAGTTCAATCTTTTCAAAGTCATTCACCCTTTTATAGCAGACCTGCTCCAGAATGCTTTCCCAGATTACAGCCAAAAAGCTGCCACCCTTTCTGCTGCCCATAATTCCTGTTTATCTTTTTCGCTAAAAAATCTTAATTCCCTCTTTTGTTGCACTATGGAAAAATCTGTAAGCCAAAGATTTCCTGTGAAAACTTGACAGCGCACTTGCAAATATGTATAATATATTTTGTAATTGACGGGGCATAGCGCAGTTTGGTAGCGCATCTGGTTTGGGACCAGAGGGTCGCAGGTTCAAATCCTGCTGCTCCGACCATTTTGTGCGTCTGTAGCTCAGTTGGATAGAGCAACGGCCTTCTAAGCCGTGGGTCGAGTGTTCGAATCACTCCAGTCGCACCAATCGCACATATGAGATAAGCTGACAGCTTATCTCTTTTTTTATGCCCATTTTTCCCCCTTGCGGAAATTTCCGGTTAAGATACGCATATTAAAAAAGCCGATGCTCAATGCATCGGCTTCCATTGTCCTATTTGGTGGAGACGAGGGGGATCGAACCCCTGACCTCTTGAATGCCATTCAAGCGCTCTCCCAGCTGAGCTACGCCCCCGTTCAGTACGTTTAATATTATACTTGATATTCCCATGGATTGTCAAGAGACTTTTTGATTTTATTTTCTACTGTGAAGTGAAAATGTTATTGCCACTTTCCTATAGCAGAAGTTGAGATAAGTCATGCACAAATATCCAGGAAAATACAATTGCAATAACTCCTGCATACGAGCATGATGAAGATGGCCCGACAGCTAAAAAGGAAGGTACGCATCATGAGCAAGAAAAAACATTTTACACATCTGACAGAGGATGAACGCTATTCCATTGAGGAATGTATCGAACATGGCCGCTCTAAGGTATACATGGCTGAGCTTATCGGCAAGGATAAGTCCACCATCGCCAGAGAAATTAAATGCCACCGGAAGCGCACCTACGAGTGTCCTCTGCCCATCGAATGCGCTGCTTACAAGAAATGTGAGCATAACCGCCAATGCCCTTCGGACTGTCCTGACTACATACCTTTCCTATGTAGTCGGAGAGACCGCTCCCCGGGAGCATGCAACGGCTGCAATAAATACCGTTCCTGCCGCTTTAACAAGTTTCGTTATACAGCCGTTCATGCTGAGGATGAGTACCAGACTACCCTCAAAGACTCCCGTATGGGGGCTGATCTTACAACTTCAGAAGCGAAATGGATTGGCAGCATCATCGCTCCACTGCTTAAGAATGGCCTGTCGCCTTACCAGATTATCCAGACTCACCCTGAGCTCCATATTTCCGTAAGGACGCTCTACAACTATATTGAGGATGATACCCTGCATGAAGTTGCCGGCATCATGAGCATGGACCTGCGCCGCAAGGTATCCAGAAGGATATCCAGACGCAAAGCCCGCTCCTATAAAAAACGTAAGGACAACCATTCTCTAATCGGCCGTACATTCAAGGACTACCTGACCTATACTACCGAGAATCCTGATCTGCCGATCGTGCAGATGGATACCGTTTACAACGATGTTACCAATGGTCCGTTCATCCAGACGTTCAAATTCATCCGTACGGGCCTTTTCCTGGCTGTTTACCATACCGACAAGCAGGCTGCGAATATGACGCAGGGCGTTCTGTTCCTCGAATCCTGCCTGGGAAAACAACTCTTCAAAAAATATGTCCCTATACTCCTGACGGACAGGGGCTCCGAGTTCTGTGATGCAGATGGTATTGAGATGGGCTCTGACCATACAAGGCGGACACGCCTTTTCTACTGTGATCCAATGCGGGCCGGCCAGAAAGGCAGCCTTGAGAACAGTCACATTGAACTGCGTTACATTTTCCCCAAAGGAGCCAATCTTTACTCTCTCGGTCTAACCGGGCAGGATTCGCTCAATCTGGCGCTCAGTCATATAAATTCTGCCCCAATAAAAAAACTGGGTGGCAAGAGTCCGTTGGAGACAACGAAATTCTTCTATCCTGACCTTTACAAAAAGCTCTTGTCCATGGGGATCCACACAATCCCCACGGACAAAATTATACTCAGGCCAGGGCTCTTAAAGCTCACCCAGCATTAACCATATTTTGATTTAGCACTGTCGGGCACAAACAAATTCATGCCTTATGCTGAAGTGGCAATAAGTCTTGCAGATGATATCTGGGACTTCGCGCCACCTTGTTTGCCTTACACTTTTTTACGAATCCATTAGATGAATATTCACCTTTTCTTGCATTTCTGCAAAACTTATTGCACCTTATTGATGTAATAAGTGCAAATTTATGCCCTTTGTGCAAGAGTTATTACCACTTTCTTTTTGTTACTGTTACAAATGGCATTTAACTTTTCAATTCAGCTTTATTTTCTACTTTTTTACCCGCCGCATCTGACGCATGAGTTCAATAGCCCCCCGGCCCAGATTTGTCTCCTTTGATATCTGTTCCGTAGAACAGCCCATCTGTAAAAGTTCCTGGGCACGAAGCATAGAATCCTCCCCAGGCTCCATTCCGGAGGACACCTCAGCCGGAGGCTGCACCGGCGGAACAGGCATCTCCTGCATAGCCGCCGTCTCTATATCATCCCGGACGTTCACCGGCTCTGCAGGAAATGCCCCCCTCTGCCGCACTGCTTCTCCCGCCGCGATACTCTGCTGCAGCGTCTGGGAGAAACTATCTGCCGCATCCTTCGGCTCCATCAGCGGTTTTTCATCCACCGCAGCCATGGCGTCCAGCCGCCGCTGCAAAGCAGCGGATTTTTCATCCGCTTCCCGGATCAGCCGCTCCAGCCGATCAATATGCGCTCCCATACGGGCTATGATCTCATCGGCAGACTGCTCCAGTTCGTCCCGCAGCCTCTTGGCAGACGCCTCCAGTACTACCGGATCCTCATCCACAGCCTTCTGCATCTGTCTACGGACCAGAATTACGATAACTGCCCCAATAATAATCAAAAAACCCATAATTTCTGTAATCATTTTTTTCTCCCAGTGTCATAGCGAAATATCTATATGCTGTCCCCGAAATTGGTCCACAGCCATCTTTTCCTGCGGCTCCTCTTTTTCCTCTTCGTTACGGGACCGGCGATGCCCCGAGGCATACTGGCCCTGTTTCTTTCTGTGATCCGGATCATCCTTGATCTTTCCGCCATCTACGTCATCCTTGTTGCGTACCTGGGTCTGCTTCAATTCGGCATCCGCCTTTTGACGTATCGCTTCAAAATCCTGCTGTACAGCAGACTGCTGATTCATATTATGCTGCAGCTGACCAACCTCTGTCGACTTCGGGACCATGATCTGCAAATTCATTGGGCTGACATCCATGACTTACATCCCCTTCATCTAACAGGCCTTAATAAGGCCCAGTCTTCACAAAGTCTTCATCCACGTACAAAGTACAATGTTTTTCCTCTGACTGTACATTCTTCATAATAGAATTGATGCTCAGCTTACTGCCAGGGTACAGAACATCACGCACACGGATTTTACCGTTTTTCATCTTCTGCATCTCTTCCGTAATCTGCTGCAAAAGCTTTTCATCCCGTTCCACGGTCCCCGCCAAGGGAAATTGGGAACGGGTCAGTGCATTGATTTGATCTACTCTTTCCGGCGGCAGCTGATTGATGTCGATCTTTCCCAGAGTGTTCAAGGCCTTAGTCAGCTGCATGAGCCGCTTCTTAGCCTCCGTATATTCCTTGCAGACCTCCTGATACCGTTTCTGCAGCATAGGATTCACGCCTACCGCCAGCTTGGTGACCACATTCATGGGATTTCCCACACACACAGCCCGGATTTCTTCCCCTGCGGCCACAGTGCCGCCGGTGATCTGTCCGCGCTTCCCTTCAACGATGAGTTTCCGACCAGCACGCAGGGTAGAATGCAGGGATACATCCGTAATGGTTATATCTCCGCCAGCCTCAATCTCAGCATTCTCAGCAAAGCTGGCCTTGACATCTTCCTTGGCCTGGATCTGCCCCCGGTTCATTCCCTGTACCCCCCCGGAAATGAACACATTGCGAGCCGCTATGGTTGCCCCACTGACCATGCCCTTGATTTCCACATCACCAGTTGCCTTGACAACGAAGCCTGCCTGCACACTGCCGCTGATGGTTATACCTCCGACAAAATCGATATTACCCGTGGACAGGCCCACATCACCCCGAATATCCAGATGAGGATCTATACTTATCTTGCTGCCGGTATCAACAATCTGACCATCAATATCAGCCACAACTGCATTGTCTTCTTTGACCACGGTATTTTTTCCATTAGGCAGCGGCTTAGGCTTGCCGTTTTTGGCCGGTACCTCATCACCGAATACATTGGTTCCAGGAACCCCCCGTGTCTGCGGTACACGTTCCGCCAGCAAATCTCCTTTTTTTGCTATGACAAACAGATTCAGATTTTTATAATCCACCTGATCATACTTATTGGCCACCGGGCGGCCTTTTTCTCCCAGATTGAATTTCCGCACAATTTGGGCATCCTCTCCATTGACCGGCGGTTGACCCTGCGCAGCAATAAACTCACTGCCGGTCTGCAGCCCGTTATGGATAGCTTCCAGATCTATGCCATAGACAATATTTTTTTCCTGCAAAGCCTGCATAACCAGCTCTTCCGTAGGCTGCGTCTCAGTGTCCTTGCATTCAAAACGCACCGTCACCTTCATCCTATCCTTGCTGATATCAAGAATGACCTTGCCATACTCCAGCACTGCTTCCTCTGCATCCACCGCAACGTTGACGGCAGTCTCCTGCTGCGCCTGCCAATTTGCAGGTACTTGGAAATGTTCCGATAATTTTTGCGGACGGCCGGAAGCCTCCCGTACTGTCCTTGCCAAGAGTTCAATATCATAATCCGAGACATCATATTCCTTTAATATCTGACGCATGTCAGACAACTCGAACAGTATTCCCTCCTCGGCTACGGGGTATACTGTTAAAAATACGCCGTCTTTCGTGAATTCGAAAAGATAGCCGGCATTTTCTCCACCTACCGTCGGAACTGCCTTCATCTCATCATCCATGACACATCCCCCTTAACACGAATTCAAGAAAAGCCTGATCTGCTCAGACCAAGCTCCCCTTAAGCCTGGATAAATATCCTCTCAGCCGAAATACCGCCTTCGTATGTAACTGGCAGATTCGCGCCTCTGACAAATGAAGCACTAAACTGATTTCCTTCATAGTCAATTCTTCATAATAGTACAAAGATACCACAATGCGTTCTTTTTCTGGAAGCTTGTCAATAGCTCCGGCTAAAGTTTCTTTCAGTTCTATAAAGGCAACACTTTCAGAAGGATCCGTCTGTTCATCATGCGGAGCCTCCGCCCGAATATATTCTTCCAAAGGAATAACCGTTGCCACATTGAGCTGAGACAGCAGCGACTGCAGATCCTCACGGGTCATATGCAGCTCCGCTGCGATTTCCTCATCGGTTGCAGTCCTTCCCAATCGGGATTCCAGCGCAGCTACCGTCTGTTCATATTTGCGTATTTTCTGCCGCAGGGAAACCGGAATCCAATCCTTTGAACGGAGATAATCCAGCATTGCACCGCGAATCCGTACCCCTGCGTAAGTTTCAAATTTATTTCCACGCTGATAATCATAGCGCTCAATCGCATCCAACAAACCAAAAAAGCCGCTGCTGATTAAATCATCCCGATCCACATGCGGCGGCAAACTGATGGCCAGACGTCCGGCAATGATATTTACCAGCGGCAGATAATTCTCCACCAATTGATCCCGAACCTCAGGATTCTTATCCTTTTGATAAGCATCCCACAGGGAAGCCATGTCAGCGGACAGTTTGTCATTTTTCATTTATCCTCACCTACCAACAATTAGTCCTGTGGCGAAGAAACATGTTTCAATCCATCCGTAGCAAGCGGCACAAATTCACCTGCACCACCAGATTCTGCTGCTTTCCTTTCGCTCGTTTCCTCTTGCGTAGAACCAGCCACATCCACTTGCTCTGATGCATCGCCATCATCTTCAGCAGATGCATCTGCCATGCCCGCTTCCCCTTGCTTTTCCTCCCGACTGTCCTGTCGACGCCAAAAGGCTGGAAGTTCATAACGTTCAAATAAAAAACTTGCCAAGTATATCAAGGCACCAGAAACAACAAAACCTGTCAATGCACGGAAGAAAATCACACTATAGCGGGCATTCGCCATAAGCCCAGCTAAAATAACCGTCAAAGCTGCAATTACTGCAAAAACCAGCGCTGCCCCTATTTTAAACAAAACAGATCACCTACTATAACTCTTTCTCGCCCTTATCAATCGTCTTTACTTTATAAATTCCCGTAGCTAGATCGATCTGCACAGTACGACCGTAGGTCCCCCCTGTATCCTCTGCGAGAATCGGAATACGGAGATCCTGCAGGATCTTTTTTGCCGCCGCCGCATTGCGGGCACCTACCCTCATGATATCCGTAGCATTGGCAAAAGCAAACATCTGCGCCCCTCCGGCCATCTTCGCCACCAGACGGGAGCGAGAAGCTCCCAGCTGCAAAACATCGCCAAGCATGAGCGGAATTCCTGTATCCGCAAACTTCGCCGGGTTTTCACTGGGACGGGACTGGGTGCTGTCTGGCAGCATGATATGCAAAAGGCCGCCAATTTTTGTTTGGGGATCATAAAGGGAAATTCCAATGCAGGACCCAAGACCATAGCTGATGATTGTTGCCGGTGCAGAGCCAACCTTGTAATCCGCCATACCAACTCGAATTAGATCTGGCATATCATTCAACTCCTACTGCTGACAAAATCGTCTCCAAAGAGCCCGGATCCGGAACTAAGAAGAAATGCCCCTTAATGCCTTCATCTTCAGCTTTAAATTCAGTTTCAATGACCAGTGCATGGTCACCCATCTGTCCTAGCTGTATCAATACGACACTTAATATAGCTCCAGCCATATCCATAGCCAATGCTGGAATAGATGGCAGCAGAGAGATATTTGTAAAATTAAACAGTGCATTCAAATATGCTCCCGCCAAAATATTGCCGATTTCCATCAACGCCGATTCATCCATAAAATCTAATTTCTGCGTAGCACCATGATCTTTTCCCATGAGCATATCCACCAGATAAAAAGCACTATCCTTTGGCAGCAAAAACAAGATATTACTAGGTGCCTGCCCATAGACCCGGAGGAAGACTCCCACAACCATGGAATCTGGCCCTCCGACAAGATCTGGAACATCGCCCAACGGTACAATCGAAACCTCCGGCACATTCATCTCAATCCGACGATTGATGATCTGTGAAAGTGCAGTTGCGGAATTTCCAGCACCCACATTGCCGATCTCCCGCAGTGCATCCATTTGCGCTGGAGACAGCTTTAAAACATCATCTGTCATATCGATACCTCATTCATCCCTTATTTTGCTTCCCCTGGTAAAGCAATGATTTCCTCAAGGTTCAGCATAATAATCAAACGATCATCTATCTTGCCTATGCCGTTGATAAAACGGCTGTTGTCGCTGTCACTGATGGATTTTGTTGCATCCACATGCGCGGCATCAATGGTAAGCACCTCAGTAACCGCATCCACAATCATCCCTACAGAAATATCATCGACCTGCACGATTACAATGCGGGTACTGTCTGTATAGGGTTCCTGCTGCAGGCCCAAACGCTTCTTCAAGTCAATGACCGGCAGTACACTGCCGCGAAGATTGATGACACCCTTGATAAAATCCGGTGCAAAAGGAACGCGGGTAATATCCGTAAGGCCCTTGATTTCCTGTACATTCAGAATGCTGAAGCCATATTCTTCTTTTCTCAGCTTAAATGCAACGACCTGGATCTCTCCATTCACTGCAGTATTCTTCTCTACCTTTGCCATCTTAGCTTCCCCTCCTTTTTACATCAATGCGCCGACATCAAGAATCAAGGCTACACGGCCGTCGCCAAGAACCGTCGCCCCGGAAATCACTTTGAGGCCTACCAGCAGGCGTCCCAAAGTCTTGATTACGATTTCCATCTGCCCGATAAGATTGTCGACAACGATACCGGCCTTGCGATCACCAAGATGAACAACGACCACAAAAATATCCTCATTTGCATCGCCCTCAGCCCGAGGCACACTCAACACATCCCCCAAGCGGATAATGGGGATAATCTGACCGCGCAATACAATGACTTCCTTATTGCGGACCGTCTTGATAGCATCCGGAGTAATATTGATGGTACTATCGATAGCTCCCAGAGGAATCGCATACATCTCCTCCTGTACCTTCACCAGCAGCGCCTGTATAATAGCCAGGGTAAGCGGCAGCTTGATTTTGAATACACTGCCTTCATCCAGCGTTGTTTCAACGTCCACATGACCGCCCAGAGCCTCAATCTTGCTGCGGACCACATCCATGCCAACACCACGGCCGGAAACATCCGTGATTTTTTCTGCAGTGGAAAAACCTGGCAGGAAAATCAGCCGGACAGCATCAGCGTCATCCATGTTGTCTGCTTCTTCCTGGGTAATCATGCCTTTCTCTACAGCCTTACGACGAATGACATCTGCATCGATGCCCTTGCCATCATCCGTTACCATGATGACTACATTATTGCCTTCATGACGGGCGATAAGTCCAACCTCACCAGTCCGTGGCTTGCCCTTGGCTTCACGATCCTGCGGATGCTCAACGCCATGGTCCAGGGAATTACGGAGCAAATGCATGAGCGGGTCACCGATTTCATCGATAACCGTACGATCCAGCTCCGTCTCCTCACCTTCGATGGTAAGATTGATTTCCTTGTCCAGTTCCTTAGCCAGATCCCGTACCATGCGCGGGAAGCGGTTGAATACTGAGCTGACCGGCACCATGCGGACCTTCATTACAACAGACTGCAGATCCGTTGTGACCCGATCCATCTGCTCCAGGGTCTCAGTGAGTTCTGTAAGGCGGTGGGTCGTGCCGATCTGTTCCAGACGGACCTTGTTTATGACCAGCTCGCCCACAAGATTCATAAGATTATCCAGCTTCTCAATGTCCACCCGGACAGACTGCCCCGCATGAGCCTTCGGTTTTGCCGGAGCCTTAGATGCGGCTGCTTTAGCCGGCGCTTTAGACGCAGCGGGCTTAGCAGCTGGTTTAGCTGCCGGAGCGGCGGCCGGAGCAGAAGCTGCCGGGGCAGCCTTGGCCGGCTCCGGAGCCGTGGCTTCCTGGGCCTCCGGCTTCAGCTCTGTAACAACTACCTTGGTGATTTCCGAAATAGAATTAACGGCCTCTTCCACGACTTTAGCCTCAGAAGCGGTAACGACCACCACATCAAAGCTGTGATCGAATTTTTCCTGCTCAAGATCCTCAGCTGGCGGAACCGACTTAATCACATCCCCCAGCTCATCTAAAGCATTCATTACCATATAGGACCGTGCCGATTTCAGCAGGCAGGACTCAGCCAGCTCCACATGGACCTCCAGAGCCAGGAGTCCCGAAGCCCGTGCCTTCTCAATGACACTGCGATCCGTATCCGTAAGCTCTAAACGCCCCGCAGCCGGAGCTGCCGCGGCAGCGGCTGGAGCAGCGGCAGCCGGTGCATCCGCATTTCCATTGGCAATCGCATTTACTCTTTTAACCAGGTCAGAAACATCCACCAGGTCCTCCGGCTCACCATTGCCCACATTCTCGATCATCTGTTCCAGGGAATCTACGCACTTGAAGATCACATCAATGATGTCTTCATTCACCTTCAACTGTTCCTTGCGCAGTAAATCCAAAAGATTTTCCATTTCATGGGTAAGTTCAGCAATTTTATTATATCCCATAGTTGCTGACATTCCTTTTAATGTATGTGCATTACGGAAAATCTCATTGAGAACTGATAAGTCCGCTGGATTATTTTCCAAGCTCAGCAGGCCATCATTCAGCGACTGTAAATGTTCGCGTGACTCATCCAAAAACATTTCCATGTACTGATTCGTGTCCATTTCTATTCCCCCTATGTCCTTTTATTTTTCACAGCGTTTACAATTGCACTGGCGACCTGCTGAACAGGTATTACCTCATCAGCAATGCCCAAATCCACCACGGCCTTCGGCATACCATAGACAACAGCGGTTGCCTCTGATTCCGCGATGATATACCCGCCAGCTTGCTTGATCTTCTTCATGCCCGCAGATCCATCGCATCCCATACCGGTTAAAATAACGGAAACAAGATCATGGCCAAAGGGCACAAGTGAATTGAATAATATATCTACCGCCGGCCTGTGGCTGCCCAGCGGAGGCTCCTGGTTCAGGGATATCTCTGGTATCCCTCCGCTGCTGCGGACTGTCATATGGTAATTCCCCGGTGCAATATACACATGACCCGCCTTGATGATATCATGATCCTCCGCTTCTTTTACAGAAACCGCTGATATGGTATCCAGGCGCTCCGCCAAAGATTTTGTAAATCCTGCCGGCATGTGCTGAACAATGACCACTCCACAGGGAAGATTCTGCGGCAGCTTCGTTACTACTGCCTGCAGGGCCCGAGGGCCGCCAGTGGAGGTTCCGATAGCCACCAGCTGATGTCCTGTTCCGCCTCCATAGGAATAGGATGGCACCACATGCGGCCGCAGCGCTGGCTTCTCGTAGGATGGATGACTGGGTAATGGTGGTGTGAAAATTTTTCTCTCTGGAATATTAATTCGCTTAAAAATCGGCGGCTCCTGCTTTTTTTCTGCAATAATCCGCTTATTTGAGGTGAAATGTATATTTGCTGAAGCGGCTGAACGACATTTTGCCAGGATATCTTCGGCAATCGTATCGATTTTAGAGATGGATCCTCCCGCCTTGCTGAGAAAATCCACGGCTCCCAAAGCCAATGCTTTAATGGTAGCATCTGCCCCTTCTTTTGTCAGGCTGCTCAGCATGACCACCGGCAGCGGACAGTCCTTCATGATGACCTCCAAGGCCTGCAGCCCATCCATGACTGGCATATTGACATCCATCGTCAAGAGATCAGGCTTCAAACGCAGGACCTTATCCACTGCATCCTTGCCATTGAAGGCAACTCCTGCCACTTCGAAATCCGGTGCCCCGCTGAATAAGTCCGATAACACCTTCCGCATAAACGCCGAGTCGTCCGCTATTAATACTCGAATCATTCACCCACCCCCATTTACTGTTCGATTCCCTTGGATAGATTCTTTCTCTCTATATCAAAAATAAATCGTATCAGCCTGTTTTGTATTGGCCGCTCCAAATGCAGGAACTTTGCACCCACATGGAATTTCCGCAAGCCATCTATATTGATCTGCCGGCACTGGGCGATCTCTACCATGGTCTCCATATTCCCTATACCGGGAATATTGTCCATTCCCAGCGCCGCCTTAGTTCCCACATGCACCTGCGCATCTGATGTAAAACAAATCCCATTACCGCTGATATCCACCGTTTTGCTCTGCATGACCGGTCCCAGCGTGCCCTCGTTGTCCACCAGCTGCACCCGCAGGGGAAAGGTTACCTTCACCCTGACGAATTCCCGATTCTGATACCGTTCCACAGTAACCGGCTTTACGATATGCCATACCGGAATCGGATCTGCAGCTTTATTCCTGAATACCGTAAAAAAACGATAGGCACAGGTTTTCGTTACCGCCTTGCCATAAAGCCGCTCACCTTCCTTGGGGATGATGGGCCTCCGCTTCTCATCCATCGGCATGGCCACAATCAGCAAATCCTGGGTCATATCCTCTATACGGCTCGTATACCTGGTATCATCATTTTCTAAATAAAATTCTACACGCTGCCCAATGGTCAAAACTTTATCTGCTTTTATAATTTCGCCCGACATACGTTATTTCCTCCATTTTAACCTGAAAAATCGATAAACCGCTGCAAAAATCCCATCCAACCGCGTTTTACCCGGACCTTTCCCCCATAAAGCAGGTTGTTGGCTATTGCCCGCACACATTTTGCTGAAATCGTATGGGGGTAGGCAGCCAATAACGGCATCTGCCGGCGAACCGCCTGCATCATGTTGCGATCTTCGTAAATATAGCCCAGGCAGTCCACCTGCATCTGCAAAAACTTTGCTGCCGTGCGCTTCAGCTTTGTCACCACATCCCGGCTCTCATTTTCATCATAGACCCGATTTACCACTAATTTCATGGTTTTCTGGGTCGCATAGAGGCTATAGGCCTTCATGACCGCGTAGGCATCTGTCAGTGCCGTAGGCTCCGGCGTGGTGAGCAGCAAAACCTCATCTGCTGAAAGAATGAAATCCAACACATTTTTTCCGATGCCTGCCCCCGTGTCTACCAAAATAAAATCCGCCAGGCCTTCACAGGAGGCTAATTTGTTCAAAAGCCTGGTGCGCTCCTGGGGAGACCACTCCATCGCATTTTCAATGCCGGAGCCTCCAGAAATATAATTCACACCATAGGGGCCATGGACCAGTACATCCTCCAATTCAATATTTTCCTGCATGAGATGGGTCAGATTATACTTGGATACAGTCCCCAGAATCACATCTACATTGGCCATTCCCATATCTGCATCGATGATGATAACGCGTTTTCCGGCCATTCCCAGTGCAATAGCCAGATTGACAGTAAGATTCGTCTTGCCCACACCGCCCTTACCGCTGGTCACCGCTATGACCCGGGATCCCCCCGTGGTACCATTCTCTGCAGCTGAAGGATCGGACAGTTTCATCTCAGCGGTATCCGCCGCCTCATATTCAGTTTTTCCCTCCACCATCTGGCGGAGCCTTGCTGCCTGATCTTCCATATTCCCTATTACCTCAATAAAAGCTCTGCCAGCTTTGCTGCACTGGCCGGCAAAATATCATCCGGAACACTCTGTCCGTTGGTCAAATAAGATAATGCTATCTTCTTTTTGTATAAAAGATTCAGTATGATGCCTATGCTGCTGGTCTCATCCGTTTTTGTGAACAAAACACAATCCGGATTGCAAATGGAAAACCGCTCCAGAATATCCATAGCATCGCGGTTCTTAGTCGTCGAGCTCATGACCAGATGCTTTTCTATGGATGGATCCACAGATAAAAGTTCGTTGAGCTCCTGCATCTGATAGTCATTATATTGGCTGCGGCCTGCGGTATCGATCAGGATCAGCTGCTTGCTGCGATACTTGCGGATAGCTTTTTTCAATTCCTCCGCTGAATAGACTATTTCCAGCGGCAAACCGATGATATCCGAATAGGTCTTCAGCTGCTCTACAGCAGAAATACGATAGGTGTCAGCCGTAATCAAAGCCACACTGACGCCCTTCTCCAATACAAAGCGGGCTGCTATCTTGGCCAGAGTAGTTGTCTTGCCTACTCCGGTAGCGCCAATCAAAGCTGCTACCTTAGCCCGGCCATTTTCCAGACTGATTCCCTCATTTATCCGAATGGTCTTTTTCAGATACTTCTCTATGGCCTCCAGTGCCTCTGGCGATGATTTATCAGCCAGTATAGCCCCGGTCGTCATCCGATTGACCATATCCTTCAGTATGGACTCATCGACCTCCTGCTCTTTCAAGGCCTGCCGCAGAGTTACCACCGGCTCCTCAGGTACATCCTGGCTCATGACTCTGGTAAGCATATCCTTCATTTGCGCCAGCTCGGCCTCCAGCTGATGGATTTTTTCTGTCTGAGCAGCGGCAGGTTCTTCCATGGCTTGCGGCTCGGGCATGGGCATAAATTCCGGCATCACCTGCTTGTCAGCCTTTATGATACGAGGACGCACCGGAGCCGGATCCGGCTTTGTCAATGCCTCCGGCACAGCTGCCGGCCCCGAAAGTACGGGGGATTTCACCGGCTCCGGCACAATTGCCTGCTGCGTTCCTGCCGTTTTATACTGAGCGAGGACATTGCGGGGCAATACCGGTGCCGCAGGCTCTGCCGCCTTCGGCAGGATTACCGGGCGCTTGGCCTTTTTATCCGGATCCTCAATAGCCGCAGTTACCTCCACGATTTCCTTGCTCTTATAGCCAAGGAATCCACCCTTACGATATCGTTTTGTATGCAGAATCACTGCATCAATGCCTAATTCCAGCTTTACCTGCGCCATTGCTTCTTTCAAAGTCGGTGCCTTAAATACTTTAATACGCACTTATATCTTCACCACCCCAAGGATTTGAATTTCTACGCTCTGCTCGATTTCTGCATGGGACAATACAATGAGTCCTGGCACGGAACGCTCCACTAATTTCCGGAAATACATACGCACCGTGGGACTTGTAAGCACAATGGGCTGATAGCCCATATTCGTCAAATTTGGCAGCTCATTATTGAGCGAGGTCAGAATATGCTGCAGGGAATCGGGATCCATACTTACGTAAGAACCGCGGTCGGTCCGCTGCACTGCTCCTGCAATACGGTTTTCAATAGCCGGATCCAGAGTCAGGCAGGGAAGCACATTATTCTGTATATATTGCTGGGTAATCTGCCGGGCCAACGCATGGCGGGCATATTCCGTGAGGATTTCCGTATCCTTCGTAGCCCTGGCATAATCTGCCAGCACTTCCAAAATCGTACCGATATCCCGGATAGAAACCCTTTCACGCAGCAGATTTGCCAAGACCTTCTGGATCTCACCCACATTCATGAGATCCGGCACAACCTCATCCACCAGGGAGGAATTGGTCTTTTTAAGGTTATCGATAAGATTCTGGGTTTCCTGACGTCCCAGGATCTCATCCGCATGCGCCTTGATGACCTCTGTAAGATGGGTGGCCAGGACGGATACTGCATCCACCACCGTATAGCCGTTGAGTTCCGCCTGCTCCCGCTGGGCCTCCGGGATCCAGAGCGCGGGCAGCCCGAAGGCCGGCTCAGTTGTCTCAATCCCCTGGATCTCTTCAAACACTGTACCTGAATTCATGGCCAGGTAATGATCCAGCAGCAGCTCGCCTTTAGCGATCTCTATGCCCTTCAGTTTGATGATATAGGCATTGGGCTTGATCTGGATATTATCCCGGATGCGGATGGTAGGAACCACCAGCCCCAATTCCAAAGCACACTGACGGCGGATCATCACGATGCGTTCCAGCAGATCACCGCCCTGTCCCGTATCCACCAGTGGAATCAGACTGTAGCCGATCTCCAGTTCCATAGGATCCACCTGCAGCAGAGAAACGATATTTTCCGGCTTGGTGGCCTCAGCCTTGCCCTTATCTTTTTTCTGCTCTGCCGCCGTTTCCACAACTTCCTTTTCCGACTTGTTCAGCCGATACCCGATAAAACCAGCTGCCCCGGACAGACAGGCAAAAGGAATACCCGGCAGTCCCGGCACCAGCGCCAATGCCAGCAGTACACCGCAGGCAATGAAAAACACCCGCTGGTTGTGGAATAACTGGCTGATCAGATCATGGCCCAGATTCGAATCTGAAGCTGCCCTGGTTACAATGATACCGGTAGCTGTCGAAATGAGCAGGGCCGGAATCTGGTTGACCAGTCCCTCACCTACCGTCAGCAGCGTATAGTTCTGCAGGGCCTGCATCACCGTGAGGTTCCGCTGCACCATGCCGATGACGAAGCCGCCGGTGATATTGATCATTATTATGATGATAGCCGCCATGGCATCACCTTTGACAAACTTGCTGGCACCATCCATAGCGCCGTAGAAATCCGCCTCCCGCTGAATCTTCAGACGCCGATTGCGGGCCTCCACATCAGTGATGGCCCCCTGGTTCAGATCCGCATCAATAGCCATCTGTTTGCCCGGCATTGCATCCAACGTAAAACGGGCGGAAACCTCTGCCACGCGTTCCGCCCCTTTTGTGATAACAATAAACTGAATGATAATAAGAATAACGAATACAATGAATCCGACCACTGCATTACCACCGACAACGAAGTTACCAAAAGCGGTGATGACCTCTCCCGCATACCCCTCCAGCAAAATAAGCCGGGTGGAAGAAACATTCAGTGCCAGCCGAAACAGGGTAGTGATGAGCAGCAGGGAAGGAAAAACCGAAAGATCCAGCGGCTCCACATTATAGATAGATGCCATAACCACCACCAATGCCAGCGTGATATTCAGACACAAAAGCAAATCCAGCAGCATCGTTGGCAGCGGAATGATCATCATGATGACAATGGTGACAATGGCCAGGGCAACCAGGATATCACTATATTTTTGTATGAAACTGCCGCCAGCGGCAGTTGGATTCGTTCCAGCCATCCCTTGCCCTCCTTACGCAATGAATATATTTTCTAAGCAGACCAGGCATCAAGCCAGCCGCTTCTTTTTCAAACGATATACATAGGCCAATACCTCTGCCACTGACTTGTACAAAGTCTGAGGAACGATATCGCCTATCTCAGCAGATGCATATAATGCCCGGGCCAACGGCCGATTTTCTACAATGGTCACACCGGCCTCCCTGGCAACTTCCTTGATCTTCTGCGCCACCAGATCCTGCCCTTTTGCTACAACAATCGGAGCTGTCATCCCCGGCGTATACTGCAGGGCTACCGCGAAATGTGTCGGGTTCGTTATGATCACATCCGCTTTAGGCACTTCCTGCATCATACGCTGCATGGCCATTTGCCGCTGCTTTTGACGTATCTTTCCCTTAATCTGCGGATCTCCTTCGGACTGTTTCATTTCTTCCTTGACGTCCTCTTTACTCATCTTCAAATCCTGCAGTGTCTGCCATTTCTGATAGCCAAAATCCAGGACCGCCAATACCAAAAACACCCCGCAGATTTCCAGGGCAAGATCCATGATAATCTTACTGATACGCTCCAGACTGGCAAAAAGATCCAGATAGATAAGCTTGGGCATCTGCATCACTTCGTCAGCCAGGTAATGATAAATAAAAAAACCGATAATGATGATTTTTAAAATGGACTTGACCAATTCGACTAAGGAACGTTTGGAAAATATCCTCCCAAAGCCTGTGATCGGATTCAGATTGTCCAGCTTGAATTCCAGCGGCTCAGTCGTAAAAGCAATCCCCACCTGAGCGATATTGATAGCTACCCCCACGATCATGATGATCAGCATGATTGGCAGAGCCGTCTTTGCCAAGACCTCCATGATACCGATAAACAGCTGCATAACTGATTCAGCATCCATCTCCTGGTTCAGATGTCCAAAAATATACACGGTATAATCCATGATTTCCTTGTAGATAGAGCCCCCCAGAAGCTTCATGGCCATAAAACCAGCCAGCAATACAAAAGCCGCACTGATTTCCTGACTGCGGCCGACCTGTCCCTTTTTCCGGGCGTCTGCTTTGCGTTTGGCCGTAGGCTCTTCAGTTTTTTCCCCCGCAAAAAGCTGCAAATCAAAGGAAAACAGCTGCTGATTACAAGGCTCGCAAGGCAATGGAAATATTGCCGTACATTTCATTGAACAACACATCCAGAAAAATAATATAGAAAGGCAGCATGATGGACAATACAAAAATACCCACCACAATCTGCAAGGGAATGCCCACTACAAAGATATTCAGCTGAGGCATAGTCCTTGCCAATACTCCCAGCCCCACATTCGTGAGCAGGATAGCAAAGGTTACAGGCATAGCAATCTTCATACCCGTAAGGAAAATCCCGGCGGTAAAATCCGTTATGAGATTGGCTATTCCCGGCTGCAGCTGCATACCCAGCAAAGGAACAGCCTGAAAGCTGTCAAATAAAGCTGCTATAATCATATGGTGCCCATTGGTCACCAGGAATATAATGAGTCCTAAATTATAAAGAAAACTCCCGATAAGCGGAATCTGCTGACCGGAAGTAGGATCCATAACATTGACAATAGAAAACCCTACCTGCATATCCATAATCTTGCCCGCCATATGGATCGCAGAAAAAGAAATATACGCCACAAATCCAATAAGCCAGCCTATGAAAAGTTCTGCCAGTACCGCAAAGGAATACGCCCATACGGTAACAGGCGCCTGTATTGCGCTCGCCTGATCCACCACAGGGAAAAGCACGATGGAAATGGCCAAAGCTGCCCCTATACGTATATACATAGGAATATTGATACTGCCGAAAAAGGGAGCAATAATGAACACACCACTCACCCGGGTCAGCAGCAAAAAAAACACAGCAGCATGATTCTGCAATAAATCGTAAAAATCCACAGGCAGCCCTCTTTATCAACTGATGTAGGACGGCAGATTCACAAAGATATTCATGATATACTCCACCATGATCCGCAGCATCCATGGTCCAAAGATCAGCACCGCAGCAAACACCGCAATGATCTTTGGAATAAAGGCCAGCGTTTGCTCCTGGATGGATGTTGTAGCCTGAAAAACACTCACCAATAGGCCGACCAGCAGGCCAAGCCCCAGCATAGGTGCTGATACCAGCATGACAATCATCAAAGCTTCCTGCCCCAGCTGGATGACTAAATCTCCTGACATAACAACATCTCCCTACTTGAAACTCACTATCAGCGATTTGATCAGCAAATGCCAGCCATCCACCATCACAAAAAGGAGGATCTTGAATGGCAAAGAAATCATTACCGGCGGCAGCATCATCATGCCCATGGACATAAGGGTACTGGCCACAATCATATCGATGACAATGAATGGGATATAAATCATAAAACCAATCTGAAACGCCGTTTTCAATTCGCTGATGATATATGCCGGTATCAAGGTAAAAGTGGATACATCATCAGGTGAATCCGGACGCTCTGCATTGGACAGATTCACAAAGAGTGCCAAATCCGATTCCCGGGTCTGCTTGAACATAAACTCCCTGATCGGCGCGGCTACATTCTGCAGCGCCTCTTCCTGGGTAATCTGCCCAGCCAGATAGGGCTGCACTCCATTCTCATTGGCCTGGCCCCAATAAGGCGCCATGATATAAAAAGACAAAAACAACGACAAAGCAATGACCACCTGGTTTGGCGGCACATTCTGCGTAGACAGGGCATTTCGTAAAAAGCCCAGCACTACAACGATGCGAATAAAGGAAGTTGTCATAATCAGGATAGACGGGGCAATAGACAAAATCGTCAGAACAGCCATGACCTGAAGAGTCACTGCCACATCCTGCGGATTGTTCGCCGCCCCCACACCTATATTCACATTTGGAACCAGCGGCGCCGCAAAAACGGTACTGCCCTGGAATAAAAAGAAAAGCAGCACTCCGCAAAAAGCTAAAGGCCGCCGTTGCTTCAACAACGCCATCCAACCCCTTCTCATTTGTGATAATCATCTTTAAACAGCGATGGCAGACGGCGCGCAAACTGCTCAATAGAACTGAACTGCTGCGAAAATGCTCCATCGATTGGCGGCTTGGCAAGCATACGCCGCTGAAGCTGCTCGATTTCAGCAGCATCTGTGATCTCACCAAGAAGGGTCACGGAATGCTCTGTAACCCCAAGCATCAAAATGCGGCCAGCCAGCTCAACTACACATACGGAACGATTAGGCCCCAAGGGCAGATGTTCTAAAATCCTGCCCCCGTTACTAGTAGACATTTGAGCAAACCGGCCGCTTAAAAACTTCGAGGCAAAATACGCCAGAACAACCACAAAGGCAAAGACCGCAAACAGACTGACCAGGTAGGCCAAAGTTGACCACCAGGACATCTGCGACGGCCGGGGATCTGTATTGTCATAGCCAGACAAATATCCGCCGCTGCCAGAGCCATCCCCGGCAGCCAGCCCCAGTGACGGCAAAGCGGCCCAGGCGAAAACAGCCAGGACCAGCATTGCAGCCATTATGAAAATATGCCGTCTTGTCATCAGCCTACAGCTTTACGAACAGCTTCCAAAACACGATCCGCCTGGAAAGGCTTCACGATGAAATCCCGGGCTCCGGCCTGGATGGCCTCAATTACCATTGCCTGCTGCCCCATGGCGCTGCACATTACAATTTTAGCATTAGGATCCACCTTTTTGATTTCCTTGACAGCACTGATACCATCCATTTCCGGCATGGTAATGTCCATCGTGGTAAGATCCGGTTTCAGCTCCTGATATTTTTCCAAAGCCTTCATGCCGTTCTCGGCCTCGCCGACAACCTCATAACCATTTTTAGAAAGAATATCCTTTACCATCATTCTCATAAACGCTGCATCATCAACGACTAATACTCTAACTGCCATTTTCATCTCTCCTCGCGTGTAGTTTACCTGTCTGTATCCCTACTTATTTGTAATCATTATATATGAAATATCCATTTTTCTCAAGAGCAGCTTTGCTTACTGCAATTTTTGCGCCCGCTCCAAGGGACTCACGATATCCGTGATACGCACACCGAAATTTTCATCAATGACAACGACCTCGCCCTTAGCCAGCAGCTTCCCGTTCACATGGATATCCACCGGTTCGCCGGCCAGCTTGTCCAGCTCCACAATAGAGCCATTGGATAGTTCCAGGATCTCCTTGATGGATTTCTTGGTTCGTCCCAGTTCCACTGTCACCTGTAACGGGACATCGAGAATAAGTCCGATATTGGCATCATTGACAGCCACCGGTTCGCTGGACAGCGGTGTGAATTGGGCGGGCTGCACTGGAACATTGGAAGCCACCTTGGCCTGCATGCCATAGGCTGAGGCTGGCATTGCTGCCGGCTGAGCCATCATTGCCGGGGCCGGTGCTGCCACCGGCTGCGATACCGGCGCTGGCGCCGGGGCCGGTGCGGGCGCTGCCGGGGCCGGTGCAGCAGGTGCAGGAGCCGGCGCTTCCTCAGGCTCTTCCTCTGCCCCTGTATGCATGAGGAAATCCACCATTTCCTTTGCCACATCCACCGGCAGGATCTGCATGATCTCACTATCGATAAGACCGTCCACTTCCATACGGAAGGATATCTTTGTCAACGGCTCATCCTGGTTCACCAGCTTAGTAACCTGGTCCTCCGTGCCGAAGTCAATGAGACTGACCTTCGGTGGCGAAATATCAATTTTTTTATTGAACATGGTAGATAAGGAGGTAGATACCGTCCCCATCATCTGGTTCATGGCCTCCCCCACAGCACTCATATGGATCTCATTGAGATCCTCCGGCGGGTTCGTCCCATCGCCGCCCATCATCAAATCAGCGATAATGGAAGCATCGCTGGCCTGAATAGCCAGGATATTATTCCCGTTGATGCCCACTGTATAGCCGACCTCAACAATCAAATACGGCATCGGATACTGGTCCTTGATCATGGACATCGTATCTATGGATACCGCTGGTGTCGTGATTGACACCTTGTGCCCCAACAGCACAGACAACGTGGTTGCGGCGCTTCCCATGGAAATATTGCCGATTTCCCCCAGGGCATCCTTCTCTATATCTGAAAGCAGATTGGCTGTCTCAGCAGAAGGAGTGGCCGCTTCCTCTGCCGGTGCCGGAGCATCAGCTCCCGCATCTGCCGAAGGAATGCCGCCATTCAGCAGGGCATCGATCTCCTCCTGTGAAATCATCTCATCACTCATCAGTATCGTCATCTCCTTCCGCAGCTACTCTTGTAATCTGTACTGCAGCTTTTTTCCTGAAGTACCCGGCCGGCAGTAAAACTTAGGCCGCGTACCGATAATGCATTTCAATTCATCCTTTACCTTTGTATCCAGCTGCAGAACATCGCCAAAGCCCAGAGTCAAGAACTCCCGGATGGAGATATCAATGGAACCAAGCTCTACAACCATAGGCACCTGGGTTCTCTCCAGCTTGCGCTGCAGGATTTCAACCTGCTCCGGATGATCATCCTTTGCCACCGAAGCAGCTACCCAGAATGTTGTGGTAAGCTTTGACATAATCGGTTCTAATACCAAATACGGAATGCAGATGTTCATAAAGCCCTCTGTAGTGCCTATCTTCATCTGCAATGTCACAATGACAACCATATCGCTGGGTGGTACGATCTGAACAAACTGCGGATTGGATTCCACTGCTTCCATCTTTGGCTGGAGCTGCACCACATTGTACCAGGCCTCTCGGAAAAAGTCCATGGCCTTGCCAAGCGTCCGGCGCATTACCGCTTCCTCGATTTCCGTAAGCACCCGCGGCTTCAAAGTATTTTCTCCCTGCCCGCCAAAAACACGATCAATAATTGCAAAGGACACGCCGGTATTGATTTCCATTACCACATTGCCCTTGAGTGGTGGTACCGCCAAAACCCCAATGACACTTGGATTCGACAAGGACTGAACAAATTCCTGATACGTAAGCTGCTCCACCGATGCCACCTCGACATTCACCAGAGCACGCAAATGCGTGGATAAATAGGTATTCAACAGGCGGGCAAAGTTCTCATGCAGCATGTTCAATGTACGTATCTGATCTTTAGAAAATTTATCTGGTCGCTTGAAATCGTAGGTCTTTATCTTTTTCTGCTCTTCATCTGCCTTCACATCCTCGGCCGAAACCGCGCCAGTAGAAAGCGCCGACAGCAGTTTATCTATTTCAGATTGAGATAGTACGTCTTCCCCCAAGCTTCATCCCCCTTTCCTGCCTGATCTCTATTTTTTACTGCAGGACAAAGCTGGTGATATAGACATCATATACCGAGCCTTCTCCTAAAACCTTATTCACATCAGCCTTGATTTTCTGCTTCAGCTCATCCTGCTTCGCGGCATCCAATTCATCAATTTTCACTGTGCGCAGAATCTGCAGGGTCGTATCGAGGATTTTCGTCTCAGCCAACGGATTCAGCTTGTTATCCGTAAGATTATCCTTTTTTCCCGGATTCATCTCCATGACGATTCCGACCTTCAAAAAGCGGCTGGCTTTGATGCCTCCCACATTGACGATAATGCCTTCCTTAGCATCGCCCAGCTTGACAAAGACTCCTGGATCATGATGCTTGGCCTCGCCGCCGGACGCAGCCGTATTTGTCATGAGTTTCGTCGTGACGAAATAGGATATGCCTCCAGCTAAAGCCAGACCTACCAATACCAGGGCTGCAATCATAATAATTGGAGATTTTTTTTTCGGTTCCGCTACTGGTGCTGCATTGGTATTTTCTTCATCAGCCATAGCTGTATCACCCCTCCGTGAATTTATCTATACCAAATGGATAAGTTCCATTGTATATTCAAATTAAAATTTGTGCAAGGCACGACGATAAGCCATAACCCGACGGACAACCTCTTCCATCTGTTCCTCGACAATCAGTTTCTTCCCATTGGTCAATGTTACGACCGTGTCCGGAGTTTGTTCTATTGTTTCTATAATTTCTGCATTGAGAACGAATTCCCCTCTTTTATTTGCATCGGAATTAAATTTCGTAAGCTTGATCATTTGAAATAGCCCTCATTTCTAAGAGAATGTCGGGGGAGAGGAGTCTCTCCCCCTCATTCCTTCATATTAACGTTTCATGTTTACCAAGGTTTCCAGCATTTCATCGGAAACCGTTATAATTTTGGAGTTGGACTGGAATCCACGCTGGGTGATGATCATATCACTAAACTCATTGGACAGATCCACATTGGACATCTCAAGTGCAGATGGTGTAATACTTACGCCCAAGGCCGTAGCCGCTTTTACATTTGCTTCACCTGAGTTATTGGAAACCTGATACAAATTGGAACCTGTTTTCGTCAGACCAGCCGGATTATTAAATTGAGCTATAGCTACCTGTGCTTCTTTCTGTGTAACGCCATTGGTATAAGTACCTGTAATCGTTCCCGTGCTATCAACCGACACGCTCTTCAATGTTCCAGAGGCATTACCATCGGCCGATGACTTAATGGTACTCTCACTAGAATACTGAGTTAAATCACTTGCCGTTACATTCGCAGTAACCGTATCTACCCCAGCTCTAGTCATAGTAATCTTCCCTAAAGGAGAAGTACTAGCCAGAGAACCATTCGTATTAAACTTTAAATTAAAAGCTCCTCCAGTTATCGTGACCCCTGTTTCATTGGAGCTAGCCGCAACAGACCACTCGTTGTCCGTTGCCGATTTTGTATAAGTCAGAGTAACTGTATGAGCAGTTCCCTGGCTATCATACAATGTCATTGTCGATGTCGCCGTCCCCGCAGCTGCTGTACTCGAATTAAGATTATTACTTAAAGTCCCAGTCGTCGTTGCAACAGCGGCCATAGACTTACCCGCGGTAATTTGGATATTTCCTGGATCCCCAGTCGTATTCAATGTACGACTAGTTCCAGTTCCCGATGCCGTCCAACCTTGAACCAGCAAACCACTTCCAGGCAATACGTAATTGCCCTGTTTATCAAATTCAAACGCACCATCACGGGTATAATAGGTGCCGCTGCCATTCTTAACCACAAACAGCCCTGACCCAGAAAGGCACAGGTCCGTGTTCTTACCTGTAGACTGCACACTGCCATCAGTGAAGATGGTATCGATGCTGCCCACACCAGTGCCTAAGCCAATCTGCTTTGGATTGGTACCACCCTGGGTTCCCGTAGGACCGGAAGCTCCGGACAATGTCTGATACAGCGTATCCGCAAAGGTGGTGCGGCTGGATTTAAAGCCGACGGTGTTTACATTGGCGATGTTGTTGCCCACAGTATCCATGCGGGTCTGATGGCTTTTTAGTCCGGCAACGCCGGAGAATAAGGAACGCATCATAATGAATCAATCTCCTTTTTGCTTGCGCAGCGGGCCGCTTCTGTCAGTCGGCGGCCCCGAGCTCCCCGAAGGTCCAGCTTCTATAAAATCGCTGCGCTGTCAATATTCGTAAAAATGTTCTCTTTTGCACTGGAGCCATCCATGGCGGTAATCACGGTCTTGTTCGTCACACTCACAACCAGAGCCATATCATTCATGTAAATGAGCGACTCCCTGGCACCCTTCTGGGCCATCTTCTCCACGGTATCATCCAGCTTGGCCAGGTCCTGTTCACTCAGATCCAGCTGGCGATTCTGCATGCGCTGCAGAGCGTGCTGGGAAAAGGTGACCCTTTTTTCCGCCTGGTCCAGGGCATCCGCAAAGGAAGCTCCCTTCGCCGTGGAAGCTGTGGTATGGGACGACTTGCTTTGATTACCAATGGGCAGTAATGGCTGGCTTTGCAAATATATCCTTGGATCAGCCATATCTGTTCGATCCTCCTGCCTTTCTGCTTATGCGGTCGTTGTTCCAGTGCTGCCCACCCGGGTCAGGTCACTGATAGCCACCTTGTAGGTATTGGTGCTGCCACTCTCGGTGGCATTCACGATCAGGGACGGTGAACCGTCGGAGATGCTCACGCCTGCAACCGTGCCGGTATGCTTGGTGGTGGTTGTCTGGGTCTTGCCGCTGGAATCAAGCACTGCATTGCCGCTGGAATCCGTTACGGTGGCGGTGGTTGTCCACTGCACTTCCTTGCCGATCATGCCGCTGAGCTGCCCCACCAGCAAAGAGCTGTCGATATTGTCCACAATACTGGAGAGGTTTGTCATCGCTGTTGCTACGTTGGTCATCTGCTCCAGCGAGGTAAACTGCGCCAGCTGGGAAAGATACTGGGAATTATCCTGGGGATCCAAGGGATCCTGGTACTGCATCTGCGTGCACAGAAGCTGCAGAAACGCGCTTTTGTCCAGTGCATTCTTCGTCGTGCTGGTACTGGTGGTACTAGCTGCAGATGCTGCTGTTGTCACACCGTTCGTCGTAATGGTATTCAAAGTTGTTGAATCTGACATTTCTATTCCTCCTTTTAAATCCGATAATCTACACCGCTGTCTGAAGCGGTGCCTGCGGTGGAATCTGCAGCCGCAATGGGGGTAAAGCCTTCGGCCTCCTCCTCAAAAGCTGCCTGATCGACCTGCTGGCTGCGCAGAGCATTGCCGCCCTGCTGCGATTGCTGATACTGCTGCTGGCTGCTGCCAAGGGAACCATCTCCCAGGCCTGCATAGACATCCACATGATCCACCCGGATTCCCTGGGCCTGCAGCTCCTGACGAAGCTGGACCATGGAGGACTCAATAGCCGCCCGTACCTGGGCATTGTCCGAATGGAAGGATGCGTTCACCGAGCCATTGGCAGTGACGGATACCTTCAGGGTGAGCTCACCGAGATGTTCCGGCTTCAGCTTGATGACCATCTGGGTGTCCTCGGTGGATTTGATGAGCCGGGCCTGATCTACGATCTGCTTGGGAATATCGTAGTCGGTCTGCGGCTGACTGGCCGCCTGACTGGCGTCGGCAGACTGTGCGCCGGATGCATCCTGCAGCGTCTGCTGGAAAAGCACCTGCGAGGTCTGCGGGCCCATGGCATCTGCTGTACTATCGCTCTTTGCGGAGGCTGTATCGAACTGGGCCTCCTCCGGCAGCTGAGGCATTGCCGTAGTCTGAAGCGTCAGCGCCGGCTGTGCCGGAGCCTCCACCATGGCCTGAGCATTGGCCTGTCCCTGCTGGGCAGCAGAATGGGCATCCTGCTGCATGCCGCCCGAAAGCTGCTGCTGCATGTTCCCCTGGTTCTCTACGGAAAGTACCGCATTGCCCCAGAGTCCGGAAATCCCCTTGGCGGCTGATGTCTGGGCAGTCTGACTGTCCTGCGTGCCCTTCGTTTCAGCCGAAGCCATATTGGCGATGGCGGGAACAGCTGTTTCCACTGCTGCCGCATTGTCCTGTGCACCAGCCTGCTGCATCATCACATTACTCTGCTGCAGTACCTGTGCACCAGCCTGCGGAGCAGAAACGGCATTCTGCTGCGCGCCTGTCAACAGGTTCAGCAGCTGCTGGCTCTTGTCGGCCGTATTGGCTGCTCCAGCCGAGGCGGGCTGCAAAAGAGCCTCGATGGCTGCCGGCTGTACCAGCGACGCCCCCGTTGTCTCCACTGCGGTCGACTGTGATGCCGCCTGCAGTGCCTGATCTACAGCTGTGGCTGCTCCACCGGATAATGCCATGGCTGCCGAAGTCAGCTGCGCCTTGCCCTGGCCATCGGCCAAAACCCTGGCTGCCAGGGAGTCCGTTACGGGATTCTCCGATGCAGCGGCCTTGGTATCACCGGTCTGCTTGGCACCATTTTGCTGAACAACAGCTGCCGCGATGGCCTGGGATAAGGGATCCTTGGCCCCCTCCAGTGCATCCTTGGCCTCGGGCTTATCCTGCTCTGGCTTGTCTGGGGAAACCTTGTCCTGCTGGGTCTTGTCCAATACATTGCTGAAGGAACTGTCCTTGGTATCCTGCTGCCCGCTGGCGGAAGCCTTGGCACTTTCCCGAATGGGACTCTGCGCTGCCTTCACCGGCGCCGCAGAGGTACTGCTGCTGGTGGCTGACATGATATTTACATTTGCATTCATTTTCTCACCTCCCTTCAATGAAATCATCTATCCAAAGAACCTGGATTGCTATTCAGACTCATGGATTCTGTGCTGGCTGTCCGGCTTCACCGTTCTGCTGAACATCACTGGGAGCCTGCATCTTCTTGGTGACACCGCTGTACATGATCTTTGTGATACGGGCCGCCTTGTCCGCATCGAACTTTGCCAGGACCTGGGAAGCCTGTCCTTCATCCATGCGCTGCAGGATGGCAATGGCCGTGTCATCATCCAATGCATCCAGAATAGGAGCGGCATCCTCCGGCTTCATCTCATTATAGAGTCTGGCCAGCTTGGACACCCGCTTGCGCTCGGCTGCGTCCTTGGCCTTCATCTGCTTTTCAATCTCCGCCTTGGTAAGCACCACGGGCTTGGAGGTCTTGGCATCCGCAGAGGGCTTCACATCCTCTATCGCAGATTTCTTGCTGTCGGCGGTATCCTCTCCCAAGGTCTTGTCCTTGGGGGCCGGCTTCACGAAATACTGCCCAATGATTGGCAGATTATAAAGTCCCATTTTCTCATTCATTTCATTGGTGTCAAAAATCCGGAGGTAGATTCCCAGGAAGAAGCCGCCAATGATAAGGACCACTAAAAGCAGCAAAATCAATATGATCTTTATGATTCGCCGTTTACGACTTGGCGGCTGCTCCTCTATGGTTTCTGTCGTAATATCCTGTGTTGTCTGTGCTGTCTGTGCTGACTGCTTCGCCATCGTATCACCTGCCTGGAATTGATTTTACTGATAAAGGTCCAAAACCTTATTGACATAATTCTGGGTTTCACGATACGGTGGAACGCCATTATAATCCCGGACAGCCTGGGAACCTGCATTATAGGCAGCTACAGCCTTTTTCACATCTCCGCCAAAGGAATCCAGCAAGCCCTTCAGGTATTTTGTACCGCCATCGATATTCTGCTGCTCATCATAGGGATTAACCCCCAGGGAAGCCGCCGTATCCGGCATGAGCTGCATCACTCCCACAGCTCCGGCCCCGGAAACCGCGCTCTGGCGGAAGCCCGATTCAGCCTCAGCCACAGCGGACACCAGCCGGGGATCCACATTATACTTCTTCGCGGCTGTCTGTATGAAGCCGTTTACATCGCCCGGGGCACTGCTGGCCGAGGTGTTGCTCACTCCCGGGCTCTTCCCCGCAGAAACGGCTGCCACCGTCTGGCCTGACGCTGTTCCATTGCTATTCTTCATAGCCTGCTGCAGTTCCTGGGAAAACCCCACCGCCGGTGCTGTATGCTTCATACCGATCTTTGTTTCGATTTCAGAAATCCGCTGCAGGACTTCACTTACTCCACTTAATTCCATCATATCTGCTCCCCTTGCTTCATGCCTCGCATGTACAGCTGGATACCGATTTCATCCAAAAGCTTCTGCTCATCCTGCAGCATTTCTTCCTTGTACTGGCGCAGCCGTTTTTCCTTCAGCTGCTCAATGCTCTTGAGCTTATTCATCACCTGCATAAGCTCCCGCAGGCTTTGCTGCTTATTCTGGCGGCTCTGCAGGATAGCCTGCTGCTGCATTTCAATCTGATCTCTTTTCCAGGCGAAGAAGCTGTTGTAGGTCATCAGCGTCCCCACTGTAATGTGCTTTGCCTGGGTAAGATTTTCATAATCCCGCTGGCCCTGCTGCATTTCCTGCAGCAGCAGTGTCAGCTGTTTTTTCTGTTCCTCCAGAAGCCGGGACGCTTCAGCAAACCTGACCTCTGCTTCATCCTTCTTCATACGGGTGACCTTCAGCAGGGTTTCCAGCTGAAACCTGAATTTTTTCATAAGGTCCTCCCCCGCCTGTTATCCGCCTTTTCCATCACCTGTAAAAGCGATGGCTGTCTTATGTTCCTCTATATTGTCTCCAATGCTTTTTCCGTTGCTTCGTAAGTATCCTTTTCAAATACTCCCTGGCACAGAAAATCATTGATTGCATCTATCTTCTTAATAGCAGTATCGATTTTTTCGCTGGATCCATTAACATAGGCACCGATATGGATCAAATCCTCCGCCTCTTTGTAGACGGCCATGAGCGCCCTCATCCGGCGGGCTGCCGCGCTGTGCTCATCATCCACCACCTCGCCCATGACACGGCTTACACTGGCCAGTACGTCAATGGCGGGAAAATGGTTCTGGGCTGCAATGCCCCGGGAAAGAACAATATGTCCGTCCAGGATACTGCGCACCGCATCGGCAATAGGCTCATTCATATCATCACCATCCACCAGCACCGTATAGATCCCGGTAATGGATCCCTTCTCACTGGTACCGGCCCGCTCCAGCAGCCGCGGCAGCAAAGCGAATACCGAAGGCGTATACCCTCTGGTAGCCGGCGGCTCACCGACTGTCAGCCCCACCTCCCGCTGGGCCATGGCGAAGCGGGTGACGGAATCCATCATGAGCACTACCTTTTTCCCCTGATCCCGGAAGTATTCCGCTACCGCGGTGGCTGTCATAGCCCCCTTGATGCGGACCAGCGCCGGACGATCGGAAGTAGCTACTACCACCACAGAGCGTTTAAGCCCTTCCTCGCCCAGATCCCGTTCAATGAATTCCTTCACCTCACGGCCACGCTCACCCACCAGGGCGATTACGCTTACGTCAGCTTCGGTATTCCTGGCTATCATGCTCAGCAGCGTGGACTTTCCCACACCGCTGCCGGCCATGATTCCGATACGCTGTCCGGATCCCAGAGTAATCAGGCCATCAATGGCCCTCACTCCTACATAAAGAGAATCCGTAATGCGCGGCCGATCCAAAGGCGGAGGCGGTGCTGCCTGCAGCGGATATTCCTCCCGGCAGAGCAGCGGTCCCTTTCCATCCATGGGATCACCCAAGCCATCCAGTACCCTTCCTAAAAGCTGCGGGCCCACCTTGACCTTCAGCACCCGCTGGGCGGATATGACTTCGCAGCCCGGTCCGATACCTTCCATCTCACCAATGGGCATGAGCAGCACATTTCCCTCCCGGAAACCGACTACCTCTGCAGGAATAGGTTCCACGTTGGGGAAGCGGGAACATACATAGCACAGTTCACCCATGCTTACATGGGGCCCCTTGCATTCAATGACCAGCCCGATGACCTGCGTCACCTTGCCGCTCATCTTTATGGATTCACAATTCTGTATTGCATCTGTAAATTTTTTAATATTTACTTCCATCATGACATGACATCCTGAATCGCTTTTTTTATGAGTTCCAGCTGAGTAGCCAGCCGGGCATCTACTGTTCCATTCGGTGTCTCGATGACGCAGTCCCCCGAAACCAGGCTCTCATCGGACTTCACCGTGAGCAGGGAATTTCCTTCCAGCAGGGACTGGAATTCCGCCTTGGCCATGAGAACCAGATCATACGAATCCGGCGGCACATGGACAATCACCTGGGGCTGATCCTTCACCTTCAGCAGCGCCTGGCGAACCAGCGGAAGCACGATCTGCGGTACATCAATGAAATGCTGAGGAAGGATTTTATCCACCACGCCCATGGCAATGGTGACAATCTGCTTCTCCGCCTGCTGTACATAGGCTTCCATCTCTGCCCGGGCTGCATCCAGTGTCTGCTCTGCCTTCGCATTGGCATCCAGCAGGATTTGCTGCTGTTCCTGGCGGATCTGGGCTGCGCCTTCCTCCCTGCCAGCTGATACTCCTTCTTCGTGCCCAGCCTGACGGGCTTCCTCTTTCAAGGTTTCCGCCTGTGTCTGTGCCTCCTGCAGGAGTTCCTCCTGCTTCTGCCGGGTTTCCTGCTTCATGATTTCACAGGAAATCTTTGTTTCCTTCAGCAGCTTTTCTGCTCTTTCTTCCTTTTCCTGAATGGTTGCCATCATCAGTTCCTGAGACTGGGCATCCATAACAACGGGAGCCTGCTCGACAACAGGAGCTGGCGGGGCTTCAACGACCCGGGGCTCCGTCTGCCACACAGCAGATTTAATTACCCTAGACAATCATTTCGTCACCCTTTCCGCGCGAAACCACGATTTCGCCCTTATCCTCCAAATTGCGGATGACATTGACGATCTTCTGTTGTGCTTCCTCAACATCCCGGATCTTAACCGGTCCCATGTATTCAATTTCCTCACGCAGCATATCGCCAGCGCGTTTTGACATATTCTTGTATACCTTGGCAGCCACCTCCTGGGGAGTTGCCTTGAGTGCCAGGGAAAGGTCCTTGGTGTCCACTTCCCGCAGCACCATCTGCAGAGAACGGTCGTCCAGCATGACAATATCCTCGAATACAAACATGAGGCGTTTGATTTCCTCGGACAGTTCCGGATTGTCCACTTCCAAAGATTCGATAATGGACTTCTCGGTACCGCGATCCACCCGGTTGAGCACTTCCACAATGGCTTTGACGCCGCCTGCGGCGGTGAAATCCTGGGTGACCAGCGAGGAGAGCTTGCGCTCCAGCACCCGTTCTACCTCCCGCAGCACATCCGGAGAGGTACGGTCCATGACAGCGATACGCTTGGCTACCTCAGCCTGACGCTCCGGCGGCAGCGATGATATAATGGTTGCTGCCTGATCCGGGTCCAAATAGGCCATGATCAAGGCAATGGTCTGGGGATGCTCATTCTGAATGAAATTAAGCAGCTGTGCCGGATCCGTCTTGCGAAGGAAATCGAAAGGACGAATCTGCAGGCTGGTGGTCAGGCGGTTAATGATATTAGCTGCCTTGTCTGCTCCCAAAGCCTTTTCCAAAATGTTCTGGGCATATTCCAACCCGCCCGTGGAAAGATAATTCTTGGCCATAGCCATCTGATAAAATTCGCTGATGACAGCGGTCTTCTGCTCCTGGGTCACCTGCTTCTGATTGGCAATCTCCAGGGTTATCTTTTCAATCTCTTCATCGCTCATATGCTTGAACAGCATGGCGGAATATTCCGGCCCCAGAGCAATGAACAGAATGGCTGCTTTTTGCTGATTTGTAAGTTCCTTTTCACTTGTGCCATACATATCCATATCTGATCAATCCTCCGAAAGCCAGCTCTTGATAAGCAGCGCAACCTCAGCCGGTTTCGTGCGGATAAGCTCTTCAATGGTCTGACGCTCTGTGAGCTGCATCTGTTCTTCCTCTGTAAGCTCGTCCGAATCGACTTCACCAGCTGCAATCGCAGCTGCACGCTCTTCTTCCAAACGCTGCCGTTCCATTTCTTCCTGCCTCTGCTGTTCTTCGATTGCTTCCCGTTCCAGACGTTTCTTGCGGCGATACATGAGAATTGCTCCCACAATCAGTGCAATGACCAGCAGGATGCCTGCAACCTCCATATAGAAAATACGGTTTTCCCTATCCTTGGCCGCCTGTTCTTCGGCCGCCTTGCGGTCCCGCAGTTCCGTACTGAAGGGCAGCGGCTCCACCGATACCGTATCACCGCGCTCCTGGTTGATTCCAGCAGCAGAGGATACAGAACGAAGGATACTGTCCTGCTGTGCTCTGGTCACATCATCGTTGACGAGAACAGCAATATTCAGCCGTTTGATAGAGCCCGGCGAAGCAACTGTTTTCTGCTTCTCTTCATTGATTTCGTAATTCTTGGTGGATTCCTTTTTAGAATAATTCGCATTGGAATTATTGTTCTGGGCAACATAACCGGGGATATTGGACTGTGTCCCGGCAGGGCCGCCCGGATTTGCTGAGGAGCCATTATAGGTCTCATTGGAATCCTGCTGACTGCGGATAATACCAGAATCATCCACCACGGGGGTAAAGGTCTGTTTGTCCGTCTGCTTCTGATCGAAATCCAGTTCTACGCTCACCCGGACAAAAGCCCGGCCTTCACCCAGAGCCTGGTCCAGCAGCGTCTGGACATCCTTCTGCAGTGCATCCTGTACCTTGCGGGTCATATCCAGCTGGGTCAGGGTTTTCGCACCCACGCTCTTATCCTCATCCTCATCAGGATCGTTCAGGATCTTGCCTGTCTCATCCACGATGGTGATATTTTGAGGCTGCAAGCCCTGGATGCTGTGGGCTGCCAGATTCACAATACCCTTGATTTCCTTTTTCGATAATTGCATATTCGGCTTCAGCTTCAGCATGATAGAAGCTGTTGCCGGTTTTTCATTCTTTTTATAAAGGCTGTCCTCCGGTAAAACGATATGGACACGGGCTTTTTCCACTGCCTCGATCTGTTCAATCGTTCGGGTCAGTTCGCCCTGCAATGCCTGCAGATAATTTACCTTATTTTGGAATTCCGTCACGCCGAGCTTGCTGTCATCAAAAATCTCAAAGCCCTTCTGCCCACGGGGCAGGCCCTGCGTTGCCAGATCCAGGCGCGCATTATGAACATTCTTGGAAGGAACTAAAATGGTCGTACCCTTCTGCGATTCCTGCACTTCATATTGGATCTTCGATTCCTTCAGCTTTGCTGCTACTTCTCCTGCATCCTTGGCTTCCATATTGGTAAACAGCGGTACCATATCGGGCTTGCTGCCATACCAATAACTCCACCCCAGAATTGCTATCATTAAAAGTGCGGCTGCACCGATGATCGTATAACGCTGTCGTTTCGTTAACTTCTTCCAAAGCTGCAGATACTGTTCTCTCCAGTCTGCCATCTTCTCAATCCCTTCGACTCATTTAGCTTTACTTGCTTAGACCTGCATACGCATGATTTCCTGATAGGCATCAATAGCCCTGTTCCTCACCTGGAGGGTAAGCTGCAGGGCAATGGTCGCCTTTTCACTGGCAATCACCGCCTGGGATATATCATCCAACTGACCGGAAGCCAACGCTGCATTCATACGATCTGAATTTTTTTGTAAATCATTGACATTCCCCAGGGCCTCTCCCAGATACTGTCCAAATGATTTTGTATCCTTGACCTGGTTCTCGCCGAGATGACTCTCTGCGCTCATGGCCACCGGGGTCATTTGCAAAGCCTCTATCTGCATTTTGTCACCTCATCATTTTCCAATTTCCAAAGCCTTTGAAGCCATGCTCTTTGCTGCATTCACAGATGTTACATTTGCTTCATAAGCCCGGGACGCTGTAATCATATCCACCATTTCCGTCACAATATTGACGTTTGGCATCTGTACATAACCGTTGGCGTTGGCATCAGGATGTCCCGGATCATAAATCAGATTTCCCTGGGTATTATCCGCTTCTATCCCTACAGCCCGCACACCATCCCCTGCCTGTGGTCTCGAGGATGCCATGGCACCGGACAGCATGCTGGAAAAGCTCTGCTTCTGGGCCGTCCGCGGCTCAAACACCACATATTGACGGCGAAAGGGGCCGCCAGTCTCCGTACGGGTAGTATTCACATTGGCTATATTATTCGATATTACATCCATTCGCAGCCGCTCTGCCGTGAGTCCGGAGGCTGCCGCATCAATTCCACCAAACATACTCATGGGATGCACTCCTTTGATTCTTTTACTTGCTCGTCACTACATCTTTCATTTTAGAGATATAGCTGCCGATATTTCTGGCCATTGCGTTATAATAAATCTGGTTTTTAGCCATCGTGGCCATCTCCACATCAATGTCCACATTATTATTATCCGTACGCATCGTCGTGGTATTATCCTGCTGAATCATCGCCGCGGCTCCGCCCGACGGCGCCATAGGCAGATGCCGGTCATGGGTCCGTACCATCTGCAGCTTGCCAGGCGAATCCGTCCCCAGCTCTTTTGCCAGCAGACTCTCGAATACGACCTCACTCTTCTTGAAATTCGGTGTATTCACATTAGCGATATTATTGCTGATGACCTCATGGCGCATAGTCGCAGCCTGAAGGCCCCTCCCCAGATAATCCATCGTTGGAGAATTCATGATCTGTTCCAGCATAATCTTCCGCCTGCCCCCTTACTGGATGTCCATTAATAAAAAATATTGATATGTATTTTACAATTTCTACATGCACAGAAAAAACCCTGCACAACCCAATCACTTTATTTTATCACTTTTTTGTCCTTGACAGAAGAATTTTATATCATATTTATACAAAACATAAACAAATTAATCTATTTGTCCCACGTAATCTAAGCGCTAAAGTCTTTTGCAGCGGAAAGTCTCCAGAAAAATATTCAAAAAGAGGCAGGGCGCAATCATCCTTGCGCTACTGCCTCTTCATTCATCCCTTATCTTTTCAGTTTTCTGACTTCCTCAAGCAGGTGCTCATTTAGGACTTTAATGTAAGTTCCCTTCATTCCCAAAGATTTGGATTCGATGACGCCAGCGGATTCAAATTTACGCAGGGCGTTTACGATAACTGACCGGGTAATCCCCACCCGGTCTGCAATCTTGGATGCCACCAGCAAGCCCTCGGTTCCATCCAGTTCGCCCAGGATATTGATGGCCGCCTCCACCTCCGAATAAGAAAGCGTAGCCAGCGCAATCTGGACGGTAGCCTTCTTACGGGCCTCGATCTCAATCTTCTGGGTATGATCCCGCAGCATTTCCATCCCCACTACCGTGGCACCATATTCCGCCAGCAGCAGATCCTCATCGGTGAAATCCTTATCAAACTTCGCTACGATCAGTGTGCCGATACGTTCTCCCACGCCATAGATAGGTACTACCGTGGTGTTCTTGCCGTTGAACATGCACTTCGTGTCCTCGGAAAAAGCACACATACCGGTTTTTGAACGGAGGTTAGGAGAAGTCTCATCTATCTTAAGCAGCCAATTCACATAATGCTTCGGGAATTTTCCCTGGTTCACGACCTTGTCGATCATCAGATCGCATTCAAAATCATCGATGAATGCATAGCCGAATATATTGCCCTTTTTGCCGGTGATATAGATATTCGCTCCAATAACGTTGCTGAGTACACGGGAAATCCCATCGTATTCAACACTTTCAGACTTTTGAAGTAATTTGTTGATTTTTCTTGTTCTCTCAAGTAATGTTGCCATTCACAAATCTTCCTTTCATTCTACAGCTTTCCAACTTAATCTGTTTTTACAAAATTCAAACTAAATTTATTTTATTTTATCACACTTTTCTAAATTATCATAGATGGAGAACAATAATTTTTTTAATAATTTTGCCGGCTTTTGAAAAAAGCCGGCAATTCCTACAAGATGGTAAAAGAATCCTACAGGATAAACTGGGTAAGATCCCGATTTACCACAATATCTGATAACTTTTCATCCACATAAGCCGCATCGATCCGGACCTTCTTATCCTCCAGTTCCGGCGCATCAAAGGAAAGATCCTCCAAAAGCTTCTCCAATAAGGTATGAAGGCGCCGGGCACCGATATTCTCATTCTGGGCATTCACATCGCAGGCCAGTTCCGCCAGACGATCAATGGCATCCTCAGCGAAATCCACCTCGACTCCCTCCGTAGCCAGCAGGGCCCGATACTGCTTCAGCAGGGCATTCTGCGGTTCTGTCAATATCCGCTTGAAATCCTCCTTGCTCAAAGCCGTGAGCTCCACCCGGATAGGGAACCGCCCCTGGAGCTCCGGGATGAGATCCGAAGGCTTTGCCGTATGGAAGGCCCCCGCCGCAATGAACAGCACGTGATCCGTCTTGACTGGACCGTACTTGGTCATCACCGTAGAGCCCTCCACAATGGGCAGAATATCCCGCTGCACCCCCTCACGGGAAACATCCGGCCCATTGCCGCTGCCATGTACAGCCACTTTGTCGATCTCATCCAGAAATACGATGCCGCTGTGCTCCGCCGTCTTGATGGCAGTATCCGTAACCTCTTCCATGTCCACCAGCTTCTGGGCTTCTTCCTGGGTAAAGATCCGCCGGGCCGCCTCCACAGTCACTCGACGCTTCTTCTGCTTCTTGGGCATGAGACTGCCCAGCATATCCTGAAGATTGTCCCCCATCCCCTCCAGGCTGGAACCGGCCAGCATCCCGATCATGGGCTTGCCGCTGTCCTCCACGGAAATCTCGATGAGTTTCTTTTCATACTCCCCAGCCCGCAGACGATCCCGGCACCATTCCCGGCCAGCCTGATATTTCTTTGGCTCCTGGGCCGATGCATCCGCTTCGTCCTTCGCAGGCTCACCGTCACTGCCAAAGAGACGGCCGAAGGGATTTGCGGCCTTTTGCGGCTCTGGCACCATCACATCCAGGATGCGTTCCTCAGCCATTTCTTTGGCCTTGTCCTGAACCCCTTCCATGCGTTCCTGCTTCACCATGCGTACAGCTGTCTCCGCCAGATCCCGCACAATGGATTCCACATCCCGTCCCACATAGCCCACTTCCGTGAACTTTGTAGCCTCCACCTTGATGAAGGGGGCCTTGACCAGCTTGGCCAGCCGACGGGCGATTTCTGTCTTGCCTACGCCGGTAGAACCGATCATCAGGATGTTCTTGGGAATGACCTCCTCCTGCATGCTCCCGGTGAGCTGCCGGCTGCGCCAGCGGTTGCGCAGCGCAATGGCTACGGAACGTTTGGCGTCCTTCTGGCCCACTATGTATTTATCCAATTCTTCAACAATTTCTCTTGGTGTCTGTTCGTTCATCCGGCTGCCTCCTATTCCAGTTCCTCGACCTTGATATTATGGTTCGTATATACACAGATATCCGCCGCGATATTCAAAGCCTCCCGGGCAATATCCGCAGCCTCCATATCCGTATGTTTCACCATAGCTCTGGCTGCCGACAGAGCGTAGAAACCGCCGGAACCGATGGCTGCCACTTCTCCGTCAGGTTCAATGACCTCGCCGCTGCCAGAGAGCATAAGCAGCGTATTTTTGTCCGCTACCAGCAGCAGTGCCTCCAGCTTGCGCAGCACCCGGTCTGTGCGCCATTCCTTGGCCAGTTCCACGGAGGCCCGCATGAGATTTCCATTGAACTCCTCCAGCTTCGCCTCAAACTTCTCAAACAGGGTGAAGGCATCCGCTACAGAACCCGCAAAACCGGACAGAACCTTTCCATGATACAGCCGGCGAACCTTTCGGGCATTGGCCTTCATGATGGTATTCTGCCCAAAAGTTACCTGTCCATCACCGGCAATGGCCGTCTTTCCTCTATATCTGACCGCCACAATCGTCGTGGCATGAAATGCATTTTCCATTTTCCCGACTCCCTTCCTCAGTCCAGTGTTCTCTTGAACTCCATCAGGACCTCCAGCGCCCGTTCTGCCAGCCGCTGCTTCTTCAGCTTCTTGTCCCGGATCCGCTCCGTGAGTGGTGCCATGATACCAAAATTCACATTCATCGGCTGAAAATGCTTCTGGGCCGGCGTAGTAATATAATGGCAAAGAGCGCCATGTGCCGTCTCCGGCGGGAATACCACCGGAACCTTTCCCTGGCAGACCCGCACCGCATTGATGCCGGCTACCAGCCCGGAGGAAGCGGATTCCACATAGCCCTCGACACCGGTCATCTGCCCGGCAAAAAAAAGCCGGTCATCTGCCCGGAACTGCATCGTCGGCCGCATGGTTTCCGGCGAATGGATGAAGGTGTTGCGGTGCATGACGCCGTAGCGCACAAACTCCGCCTGCTCCAGCCCCGGAATCATACCGAACACCCGGCGCTGTTCCGGCCACTTGAGATGCGTCTGGAAGCCCACGATATTGTAAAGCGTAGCCGCGGCATTATCCTGACGCAGCTGAACCACCGCGTAGGGACGCTTTCCGGTCTCCGGATGCTCCAGCCCCACAGGCTTCAGCGGTCCGAAGAGCAATGTACCGATGCCATGGCTGGCCATTTCCTCCACGGGCATGCAGCCTTCAAAAAACTTTTCTTTTTCAAACTCCCTGGTGGGAGTTTTATCCGCATGGACCAGTTCCTGCCAAAAGGCTTCATATTCTTCCTTTTCCATAGGACAGTTGATGTAGGCCGCTTCTCCCTTACCATAGCGGGAGGCCTTGTAGGCCTTGGACATATCTACGGATTCCAGGGTGACAATAGGTGCCGCCGCATCATAAAAATACAGGTAATCCTGCCCCATACGCCTGGCGATGTCCTCCGCCAGGCCGCCGGCGGTAAGAGGACCGCTGGCCACGATGACCACCGCCTCCTCCGTATCCGGTATGGTCTCCAGTTCCTCATGATGCACTGTGACCAGGGGATGCCGGCTGACCTTCTCCGTAATATAACGGCTGAACCCGTCCCGATCCACCGCCAGTGCTCCTCCGGCCGGAACTCTGGTGGCATCCGCTGCCTCCAGAATGATGGATCCCAGACGGCGCATCTCTTCCTTCAATACGCCAACCGCGTTTTCCATACCAGCCCCCCGCAGGGAATTGCTGCAGACCAGCTCGGCAAAGCCGTCTGTCTTATGGGCCGGTGTTGATTTCTGCGGCCGCATCTCATACAGCTCTACAGACACGCCCCGCTGTGCCGCCTGCCAGGCAGCCTCGCTGCCAGCCAGTCCGGCACCTATGACAATGATCTTATCCACGTTGTTCCTCCCCAGCTGCCAGCCTCAGGCCTCCGCTTTTTTTGCCGCTTTTCTCACCGGCTTCTTCGCTGTCTTTTTCACAGCCTTTTTCCCAGTCTTTTTCCCATCTTCAACGGTATCCGCCTTAGCAGCGGCCTCGGCCTTGGCACGGGCTTTCTCCTTCAGCTTATCCAGTTCCTTATTGATGGGATGGTCGATACGGCTTTCACAGGCATCATTGCTGCAATAAAGCAGTGCCCTGCCGTTTTTATAATGATGCTTGAGCATAAAGGCTCCGCACTTTTCACAGGTTTCCTTGAGCGGCGTATCCCAGGTCACATAGTCGCACTCCGGGTAATTCTTACAGCCATAAAAAGTCCGCCCCCGCTTCGTGCGCCGTTCCACGATACTGCCGCCGCACTTGGGGCAGGCCACTCCCGTCTCCTTCAGGATGGGCTTGGTATTGCGGCACTCCGGAAAGCCCGGACAGGCCAGGAATTTCCCATAGCGCCCCTGCTTCACCACCATCATACGACCGCAGAGCTCGCACTGTACGTCAGATACCTCCACCGGAAGCTCCACATGGCCGATGGCTTCATCCGCTTTCTCCAGGGTAGTTTCAAAGGGCCCATAGAAATTGTGCAGCAAATCATTTTTCTCGATGCGGCCTTCAGCAATTTCATCCAGTTCATTTTCCATGCCGGCAGTAAACTTTACATCAACAATATTCTTGAAGTATTCCTCCAGCATGTCCACCACTACAAAGCCCAGCTCCGTCGGCTGAAAATGCTTGTCCTGGCGGATCACGTATCCCCTGGCCAGGATTGTCTCAATGATCGGCGCATAGGTACTCGGACGGCCGATCTCCTTTTCCTCCAGTGTCTTGACCAGGGAAGCCTCGTTATAGCGCGGCGGCGGCTCGGTGAAATGCTGCTGGGGAAGGGTCTTGCTGAGTTCCAAGGCATCTCCGGCAGCCAGTTCCGGCAGCAGGACATCCTTTTCCTTTTTTCCTTCCACACCGGCATACACCGCGGTGAACCCCGCAAACTTCAGCTGTGAACCGCTGGCCTTGCAAATATACCGCTGGCCCGCCTGAATGGCAACGCTCAGGGTATCATAGATTGCCGGTGTCATCTGGCTGGCCACAAAGCGCTGCCAGATCAGGCGATACAATTTAAACTGATCCTTGCTCAGGAATTTTTCCACATCCTCCGGTGCCATCTCCGCGCTGGTGGGCCGGATAGCCTCATGGGCATCCTGAGCTTTTTTTCCTGCCGCATAGACATTGGGCTTTTCCGGAATATAGTCTTTGCCATATTTCTGCTCCACAAAGCCCCGGGCCTCCTGCTGTGCCAGCTCGGAAATACGGGTAGAATCCGTACGCATATAGGTGATGAGGCCTACCGGCCCCTTGCGTCCCAAATCGATGCCTTCGTAAAGCTGCTGCGCCAGCATCATGGTCTTGCGCGAGGTGAAGCCAAGCTTGCGGGCAGCATCCTGCTGCATGCTGCTGGTGGTAAAGGGGGCTGCTGCCTTACGCTGCCGCTGCCGCTTTTTTACCTCCTGCACGGAAAAGGCCTGCTTCTCCAGGTCAGCTACCAGCTGATCCGCGGCATCCTTATTATGGACCTCCAGCTTCTTTCCATCAACAGTGCTGAGCTCCGCCTCGAAGAGAGGCAGCTTATCCTTGCGCAGCTTCAGTCCGACAGTCCAGTACTCTTCAGACACAAAGCTCTGGACTTCCTTCTCCCGGTCACAGATGATCTTCACCGTCACGGACTGGACCCGCCCAGCGCTGAGGCCCTTACGCACCTTGCGCCAGAGCAGCGGACTCAGCTTATAGCCAACGATGCGGTCCAGCATGCGCCGGGCCTGCTGGGCATCCACCCGGTCCAGATTGATGGGCCGGGGGGTCTTGACAGCCTCCTTGATGGCCGGTTTAGTGATTTCATTGAATACGATACGGCAATCCGTCATCGGATCCAGTCCGAGTATATGGGAAAGATGCCAGGCAATGGCCTCCCCCTCGCGATCCGGGTCAGATGCCAGATAAATCTTGGCCGCGTTTTTGGCTTCCTTCTTCAAGGCCTTGATGAGATCTCCCTTGCCCCGGATATTGATGTATTTCGGTGCGAAGTCATTGTCCACATCGATGCCGAACTGACTTTTCGGCAGATCGCGCAGATGGCCCATAGAGGCCCGCACAACGTAGTTCTTTCCCAGATATTTTTCTATGGTTTTCGCTTTTGCCGGTGACTCTACCAGCACCAGCGTTTTCTTAGGCGTACTTTTCACTGTTTTTTTCACAAATTGTCCTCCTTAACTGCACGGACATAGGAATGGGTCGCCGTTTCTTCAATGAGTCCCTTCAGCTCCATTTGCAGGAGCAAAAAAGCTACATTCGCGGTATTACTGCCTTGCAGTTTATATATGATCTCATCCATGGAAAGCGGCTGTTCAATGGACAGTACCCCATAGATGCGATTTTCTTCATTAGAAAGAGCCGGTTTCCCTGTAGCCGCCGGCTGCACTTTTCCCGGGTCCCAGCCATACTCCTCAAAGATGTCTTCGGCCCGAGTCACCAGTTTTGCCCCCTGCTGAATCAGGTGATGGCAGCCCCGGCTGGTATCGGAAAATATACTGCCCGGAACGGCAAACACATCCCGTCCGGTATCCAGGGCCAGTTCCGCCGTGATCAGCGAGCCGCTGCGCTCAGCTGCCTCAACCACCAGTGTGCCCCGGCAAAGTCCGCTGATGATCCGATTACGTGCCGGGAAAAAAGCGGGAACAGGCGGCGTGCCCGGCGTATATTCAGAAAGCACCGCCCCATTTTCAGCAATCTCATCCAGCAGGCGGCGGTTTTCTGACGGATAGGCCACATCCGGTCCGCAGCCAAGAACCGCAATGGTCCGCGCTCCAGCGGCCAATGCGCCCCGATGGGCTTCGCTGTCAATGCCCCGGGCCGCCCCGCTCACAATGGTGATGCCGGCCCTGGAAACCCTTTCAGCTAAAAGCCTGGCTGCCGCCCGTCCATAAGGACTGCAGCGGCGTGAACCGACGATTGCCAGCCGGTCCGCAGGCTCCTCCAGGATTCCCCGATAGAAGAGCACCGCCGGAGGACGAAATCCCTGCTGCAGCAAAGCAGGATATTCCGGTTCTCCCAGTGCACAGACAGAAACCCCGGCCTTTGTACAGCTGGCAAAAATCTCCTCAGCCAGCGCCGGATGCTCTTCCCGCAACCGCAGAACCCCCTGCAGAGCCTCGGCAGACAATACACCAGCTGACCGCAAACCCGCGGCGGATTCCCGCCAGGCCGCAGCCGCTGAGCCGAAAGTCTGGAGCAGTCCGGAGATCTGTACTGATCCTATGCCGGATACAGACTGCCAGGCAGCCAAAAAGTATTTTTCCAAAGCCATCGCCATCCTTTACGGATAATAGATATTTTAAAAACCTAAAAAAATCCTATGATGACATTATCTCATAATACATAAATATTTCGTAATTTGCAACATCATTTCCTTAAATTCTTATCAAACTTGTGAAAAATTCTAAATTATTTTGGAAAAAATACACTGGTTTATCAGAAAAAAAGACCATCAGCCCTTCGTCCACGCTGATGGTCCTTCTGACTATTTTGCTCTGCAGGTAACCTCGACCTCTACATAATCCAAGGGCCCGGGGATGGGTACCGATGGTTTCCTCACACGGGTTGTCACACTGCCAAGATTAGGATACGCTTCCAGCAGTCGGTTGCCAATATGGGATGCCAATGCCTGCAGCAATTCAAAGCGCTTGTTCTCCACAACATCCTTGACCTGGCCATAGACCACCGCCGTATCGATGCCATCCTCCATCTTATCACTTTCTGCCGCCCGCTGATCCTTGGTTTCCATTTCCACATCCAGATAGAATTTCTGCCCTTGTTCCCGTTCATACTCATAGATTCCATGGAATCCATAAAACATCATGTTGACAATCTTGATTTTCGACATCTGCCCCACACTCCTTATTACCATATTTATGTAATATCTCTATTTATGATTTTATTTCGCTATTCATGGACAAAATCCTGCTTTATCTCAAGAGAAATACCCAAAAGAGCGGCTATATCTTCCGCAAGTTCCCGAAGGCCCCAGGGCTGCCGCCGCAGGCTGATGACCGCCTGACGGTACTGGTGGATACTGGCAAACAGCAAGACATCCGTAAAGGGCTCGCTTAAATCCGCGGAATGGACAGAAACGGCTGCATCCGCTCCCTTGGAAAGGAAGGTCTGCTTGATGAGATTTGCTGCCTTCGTCGGTACCTGCCGCAGCCGCAGAACCCGAAAAATCATCTTTTCCTGCATAATGGCAGCGCCCGCTGGCGATACCCCGATTTCCGCCATATACGCTCCCGCCGCCTGTACGTCTGCTACCATTAATTCTTCCATAGATATCTTCCCCACACGAATTCCCCCTTGCCTGGCTGTCTTGTTTTATTGTATCATAGACAAAAGCACGAAGATACCAAAGGAGACGTTACAATGGGAGATTTATTTCTATGCCTGCTCGTTTTTCTCATAATTGCCTATACATTCTGGGATGACCTTTTCACCGAATGACAACAGCCGCCAGCAGTTTGCCGGCGGCTGTTTCTGTATGCCCGGCACGGGCGCACACAAAAAAAAGAGAGGGCATCCGCCCTCTCAAAAGGATTACATTACTCTACGTGCACCAATGTAGCAAGAACCCCAGTATGAGCTGTTCAGCGAATCAACGGCTACACCCCGGCTGGAGGAAGCATTGATGAAATTCCCATCGCCGAGATAAATGCCTACGTGAGACGGTCCGTATTCATACGTTGAGAAGAACACGAGATCGCCTGCGGTAAGATCGCTCATCGCCACTGGTGTGCCGACTTCATACTGTGCATCTGCGGTACGCGGCAGATAAATGCCGGCATTCGCAAAAACATAGCGGACATAGCCAGAGCAGTCGAAACCACTCGGAGAAGTGCCGCCAAACACATACGGAACACCGATATAATCCAGCGAGGATTGAACAACCCTGCGGGAAATATAGTTCGAGCCGCGGCTGACCGCCGGCATCGCTCTCCCTATCAGCGCCGTATAAGTGGTGGGGCCGACAAGACCGTCCGCATCCAAACCATGAGATTTCTGAAAGGCCTTCACAGCCTCGGCCGTGGCCGGTCCGAAATCCCCATCTGCGGCTACATCGTAACCGAGGCTGGCCAGCTGACCTTGAATCTCTGCTACATCGCTGCCCTGATCTCCGATGCGGAAAGCCGAAGCATTCGCAAGGGAAAACCAGCACATAAGGACCATGGATAGCGCAAATATGCGCATTGCTTTACTCAAAAAGCCACTCCTCTCTCTATTCGCCTACGAGGTTAGCTGCCGGGTTAGGGTAGAGAAGACCACCCTTTACTCTCCTGCATCTGAAGACACAGGGAGTTTCATTCACCCCAATAACTTGGTTCCCCCGCTCCTGGGTTGGATTCGGCTTTATATATAAGCCCATTTTTTATATACGACATAAAATCTGATTTTCCTGCCCATAAAGCAGAATTTTCTAGATTTTATAACGTCACAGTTAAAAATCTTCCCTGGGAAAATCATTCCCTTTCGTCACATTGCCGCATTATTTACATAAAAACAGGCTGCCAGAAAAGACCGACAGCCTTGTCGACATCAACTTATGAGCACTCAATAAGCCGAGTTCTGTACCGCTTGCGCGGCGACAATCATTTATCTGGACTGACAGTTGCCTGCCAGCTCTAGCGACACACCCGGAAGGTTCCGCGGGCCGCATCATCCCTTCCCTATTTGGTCTTGCTCCATGTGGGGTTTACCTAGCCGACTGGTCACCCAGCCGCTGGTGCGCTCTTACCGCACCTTTCCACCCTTACCTGCCGGAGCAGGCGGTCTAAATCTCTATAGCACTTTCCCTGGGGTTACCCCCGCTGGACGTTATCCAGCACACTGCCCTATGGAGCCCGGACTTTCCTCAGGTACCCGAAGGCACTCGCGATTGTCTTTCGTACTCATAAATAACAACGGGTTTATTATATCAATTTCCCTCCGTATTGTCAAGTAATCCAAAACAATACGAAAAAATCCATAATGCTCAACAATCAAGGGTTCTGCGACTTATTTTCTGATATTTATCGTGTTACTATAGAAAAAAAATCCCTGGATTCCTCATCACAGGTAATGGCTATATCCCCTCGCTGCCCTTCCATTTCTCTTGCCAGCTGCCGGCCCAATACCTGCACTACCGGAAATTCTGTAGCAAAATGCCCCGCGTCGATCACATGCATGCCTAAAGCGGCAGCCTGCTGGGCGTCATGATATTTCACATCCCCGGTAATATAGGCATCTGCCCCCAGGAAGCTGGCCTTGCCGATGAATTCCGCTCCGCTGCCACTGCATAGTGCCACCTTGCGCACCAGACGTTCCCCCGCCTTTACCAGCCGTACATGGCCGGCATCCAAAGCGGCGCATACCTGCCCGGCAAAATCCTCCGCCCGCTGCGGCACCGGCAGGATTCCCACCCGGCCCAGGCTGCTGCTCTTCCCCTTGTTTTTCAGCGGATATAGGTCATAGGCGGGCTCTTCATAGGGATGAGCCCGCAGCATAGCCCGGACGATCTTCCGCTCCAGGGCTGCCGGCAGGATTGTCTCAATCCTCACCTCATCCACCTGCTCCAGCTGCCCCGGCTTTCCTATAAAGGGATGAGTGTCCTCAGAGGGGAGGAAGGTTCCCTGTCCCGATGTATTGAAGGTACAGCAGGAATAATTCCCAATGGCGCCAGCGCCTGCCCTGGTGACAGCCTCCCGCACCTGCTCCGCATAATCCCGGGGTACATAAACCGCCAGCTTTTCCAGTTCTTCCTCTTCCGTCACCACAAAGTCCTGAATATCCCCCAGTCCTAAAAGCCGGGCCAGTACATCATTTACCCCGCCTGGGGCAATATCCAGATTGGTATGGGCAGCGTAGACAGCGATGTGATTTTCCATCAGGCGCTGCAGCATGCGTCCCAGAGGCAGATCCGTCCGCAGCTGCTTCATCGCCCGGAAAATCAACGGATGATGGGATATAATCATATCCGCCCCCTGGGCAATGGCTGCGTCGATCACCGCCTCGCTCACATCCAGGCACACATAGACATGGTTTACCTCCTGAGCCGGGCTGCCCACCAGCAGTCCCGGATTATCCCAGTCCTCCGCTAATTTTCGCGGAGCAATGCGCTCCATCGCATCCATGATCACTTGACATTTCACCATCTGAGCTTCTCCTCCAATCCACGGATATGATCCCGCATCACCCTGTAAGCTGCACTTTCTCTGGCCTGTTCGCTATTCTCCATGCCGGCGGCCGCCCTTCTTTCCCGCTCCAGCAGTCCCTGGATATGGCGCCTCAGCAGCGGTGGTTTTTTCTGAAAAAGGACCGGGCCAATCTCCAGCAGCAAGGGTTCCGGCAGCGCTGCCTCGCCCGGCTCCGCAGCCAGGATTTCATAAACCCGCCCATCGGCTTCGGCCAGGGATTCATCCACCAGCTGCCAGCCCTGCTCATAGAGCCAGCGGCGCAGCCTCGCAGCCGCGTTCATCGGCTGAAGCACCAGCCGGCTTGCCCCCTGGAGTATCTCCGGCGCTGCCGCCAGGATATCCCGGATCAGCTGCCCCCCCATGCCGGCAATGCAGATGGTGTCCACCTCATCCGGCACCAGCACAGCCAGGCCATCTCCCTGGCGCACGGGAATGATTCCCTCAAGGCCCGCCTCCCGGATAGTATGACGGGCAGCCTCACAGGGACCGGCATTTTTATCCGCAGCAATTACCTGAAAAGCACCTCGCTGCCGCAGCAGTTCCAGGGCCAGATAAGCGTGATCCGTTCCCACATCCACCACCCGGCTGCCCGGCAGCACAAAATCTGCTACTGCCTGCAATCTCGCATCCAAAGCCATGTTTCTCCATCCTTTCATTCAGGTACAGCGTATAGTAAAAAAGATACAAAGCACACTGCCTCGTATCTTTCATTCATCATGTAAATTCTGCTGTAAATAAATAAGGCTGGCTCCTCGAACTGGACTCGAACCAGTGACAGCCTGATTAACAGTCAGGTGCTCTACCAACTGAGCTATCGAGGAATATTGCCAACGGAAATCATTATACTCCGTTTCCCAAGGTTATGTCAACCCCTTCAGCGGCAGATCCCCAGTGATTTCCATATAAAAAACACATAAGAAAAACCGCAGGAACATCCTGCGGTTCATCATACGCTGCTGTTGTCAATCCAGGAAATCCTTCAGTTTGCGGCTGCGGCTGGGATGCCGCAGCTTCCGCAGCGCCTTTGCCTCAATCTGCCGGATACGCTCACGGGTAACGCCGAAATTCTGTCCCACCTCTTCCAGAGTACGGGCCCGCCCATCATCCAAACCGAAGCGAAGGCGCAGAACCTTCATTTCTCTCGGTGTGAGGGTGGACAGCACCTCCTCCAGCTGCTCCTTCAGCAGCATGAAGGACGCTGCTTCTGCCGGAGCCGGGGCATCCTGATCTTCGATGAAATCGCCTAAATGGGAATCCTCTTCCTCACCGATCGGTGTCTCCAGGGAAACCGGTTCCTGGGCAATCTTCATGATTTCCCGCACCCGGTCCACAGTGATTTCCATTTCCTTGGCTATTTCCTCCGGTGCCGGTTCACGGCCCAGCTGCTGCAACAGCTGACGGGAAACCCGGATCAGCTTGTTGATGGTCTCCACCATATGCACGGGAATACGGATTGTACGTGCCTGATCAGCAATAGCCCGGGTAATCGCCTGGCGAATCCACCAGGTAGCATAAGTACTGAATTTGTATCCCTTATTGTAATCAAATTTCTCTACTGCCTTGATCAAGCCGAGATTGCCTTCCTGAATGAGATCCAGGAACAGCATGCCGCGCCCCACATAACGCTTGGCAATGCTTACAACCAGACGCAGATTTGCCTCAGCCAGACGCTTTTGGGCCTCTTCATCGCCCTCCTCCATCCGCTTGGCAAGAAAAATCTCTTCCTCAGCTGTCAAAAGAGGCACCCGGCCGATTTCCTTCAGGTACATGCGAACCGGATCATCAATGCTGATTCCTTCCGGGACGCTCAGGTCGATATCCACATCCTCATCCGGCTTGTCATCACCATCATCAGACTGATCGTTGCTGTCATCAACAACATCAATCCCCTTCTTATTGAATGTTTCATAGAGATCATCTATTTCATCTGGTGACATATCCTGGGTCTGCAAAGCCTCAACAATCTCCCCATAGGTCAGCGTGCCACCATTTTTCTTACCCTTTTCCAACAGGGCAGCAACAATAGATGCGCTTTGGCTTGTGCCAGCCTTATCGGCAGCAGCCTTTGCTGCGGCTTTTTTTGATTCAGCCATTGATCTGCCTCCTTTCAGTAAAATCTTTAAATACAAATACGAAATACACCTTATAATTCATCCATTTCATTTTTTATTCTCTGGCTTTCTTTCAATTCCTGCCAAAAGCCGTCATCCCCCATACGCTGCAGCTCATCCGCCTTCAGCCGATGTTCTTCATACCGACGACGCAGATATTCCCGCCGCAGGGTTCTGACACAATCCTCATATAAATCCAGCGGATCCTGTCCGCCAAAATCCTCTACCATGGCCCGGGATAATTCCTCCGAGGCCTCCGGGCTCAATTGTTCCTCAGCCATCATATCATTCATGGCTGTTCCTTTGGAACCAGCCTCCAGCAAAAGCTGCAGGATCTCCCTATGCTGCGCATTGGAAAAAGCCTCAATGGGAATCAGGGATGCCAAGTGCACCGCGGCTCCGCTATCCTGCCACAGCACCCGGATGACCACCCGGCCAGCCCGGCGGATTGCATCATCCGCCCGGCGCACGACACGGCGCATAGCTGTCCCTGATGCAGCAGACCTGTCTGCGGGCTGCTTCGAAAAACGCTGCAGCTCTGAGCGCACAACGCCTTCATCGATACCTAATATCTGCGCAATACGGCTGATATAGCCATTGAGTTCCACTGCATTGCGGAGATCCGCTACCACGGGAAGCATCGCATTCAACGCATTGACCTTGCCCTCCAGGTTTGTATAGTCCACCGCCTTGAGCACATATTGGATATGATACTCCACAATGGGCAGCGCCGCCGCCACCAGGGCCCGGAACTCATCCGCACTGTGATGGCGCAGGAATTCATCCGGATCCTTCCCATCAGGAATCGAAATGACCTTTACAACAGCTCCTGTTTCCTTGACGATATCCATAGCCCGCACGGTGGCATTCTGCCCCGCAGCATCGCTGTCATAACAAAAATATATTTCCGATGCATAACGCAGCAGCTTTTTACACTGCTCCAGGGTAAACGCCGTTCCCAGCGAGGCTACCACATTATGGATACCGGCACCGTATACGGAGATAGCATCCATATAGCCTTCCACCACAATGGCATGTCCGGCCTGCTTTATGGCCCGATGAGCCCGATCCAGCCCGAACAATAACTTCCGCTTATTGAACAGAACCGTTTCCGGTGAATTCAAATACTTAGGCTGGCTGTCATCCATAACCCGGCCGCCAAAACCAACCACACGGCCCCGCTCATCCGCAATGGGAATCATCACCCGATTGCGGAACCGGTCATAGACACCGGATCCCTGGCGGCGCTGTGCCACCAATCCGCTTTCCAGCAGCAGATCTTCCTTTATTCCCCGCTTCAAAAAGGCTGCAGATAATTTATCCCAGGCATCCGGGGCATATCCCAGCTGGAATTCCTCAATGATCGCCGGTGTGATCCGCCGGGAGGCAAAGTACCGCTGTCCCGGGACACCATAATGGGTTTTCGTAAGGCAGTTATGGAAAAAGCTGCGAGCCATCTCATGGACCTTCTGCAAATCTGCAAGCCGCTGTTCTCTGGCAATTTCCTGCTCGGTTTTTTCCCGCTGGGGCAGGGGGATATTCAATCGCTCCGCCTGCAGCTTGATAGCCTCATAATACGATATTCCTTCAACCATGGAGACAAACTTAAATACATTTCCGCCTGCATGACAGCCAAAGCAATAAAAAAAACCCTGGTCTGGCACCACTGAAAAAGACGGCGTATTTTCCTGATGGAAAGGGCAGCAGCCCCAATATCGGTTTCCTTTTTTCTTCATGGACACATAGCCTGAGACCACAGATACAATGTCGGACTCAGAGCGAACCCGCTCCACAAACTCATCCGTCAATCTGCTGCTCATACCTGCTCCACCCTTTACCGCATAAAATCCACATCAAAAAAACACAATTCTAATAAGACACCTATGCTAAATTCGCGATGCTTTGAAAATATCCTTCTTTTCCGGAAAATATTTTCATATCGCATCTTACAAAATTACAAAAATGTCTTTTCTGATTCCTCACTTAAAATATATTCAATACAAAACGAAAATATCCTTTTTTTCCCCTTGACAATCTTAGAAAATTTTGCTGTTTACAAAAAAATACGAGTCATTTTAATGACTCGCACCTTGTCCCGCCTGAAATACAGCCTACAGCATAGACCCCACCGGCGGCATGAATATTTCATTGAATAGATGCACCGAATAGCTGTCTGTCAGCCCAGCCACATAGTCCACCACTGTCTGCCGGCGCCCCCAGCGCTCCTCCCGTTCCAGGAACTCTGCCGGCAGCGCCGATGGATTATGCATGAAATAACCATAGAGCTCCCGCAATACGAATACGGCCTGCTGACGTTCATGGGCCAGCAAGGCAGAATGGTAAATGCGCTCAAACATAAAGCTGCGGAAAGTATCCATGACCTCCTTCATAAGGGGAGACAGCAGAATATCCTGCCGGTTCGTCGAGGTGACAATCACATCGGATACCATCCCCGTGATCATATGGGACGGCCGCCGGCCCAGGGTATCCGACACCAGCTTCGGCAGATCGCCCGGTCCCAGCATCCCCGCCCGCAGGCTGTCATCGAAATCATGGCACAGATAGGCAATGCGGTCAGCAATATGAACAATGCGCCCCTCCAGCGTCTTGGGACGATGCTTGCCGGAATGGTTCACGATACCATCCTTGACCTCCCAGGTCAGGTTCAGGCCCTGACCGTTTTTTTCCAGATATTCCACTACCCGCAGGCTCTGCTCGTTGTGGGCAAAATGCCCGATGAGCTCAGCCATGGCCGCCTCTCCCGCATGTCCGAAGGGGGTATGTCCCACATCATGGCCCAAAGCGATGGCCTCCGTCAGGTCCTCGTTGAGCCGGAGCCCTCTGGCTATGGTCCGGGAAATCTGCGCCACCTCCAGGCTGTGGGTCATGCGGGTACGATAGTGATCCCCGGAGACGATATAGACCTGGGTCTTGTGCTTTAAACGGCGAAAGGATTTGGAATGCAGTATCCTGTCCCGATCCCGCTGGAAACTGGTACGAAAGGGACACGGCTCCAGCGGCTGGCTCCGCCGGCCCTCCCGGCTCTTTGCCGCATAGGGTGACAATATGGCATATTCTAACTCCTCCGTCCGCTCACGTACATTCATAAACTGCCCTCCTTTGGATATTTTCCTCTATGGTTAGACGTTACCATTTTCCCATGCCAATGTCAAATATATCCACGCAGCAAAAAATCTTCAGAAAAACGGCCAAATAAAAATACTCGCCGGGCCAAAACCAGTATTTCTATGTTATAACTCGGTTCAAAATACCGTCTCTTCCGCTGTTGACAGACGCGAAAGAAAATACCAGGCTGTAAGTTGATAACTCCCGCCTCGTTGCGACGCAAAGCTAGTCCCTTGTGGGAAACGCTGATTGGAAGGATTTCGCCTTGCGAAATCTTGAACAACTGCGTTATAATATATAGAATGATGTGAGAAAAGAGGTGATCTACATGACGGAACAGGAGCTCAGCAAATTGGTCCAAGAGAAGATTTCAGAGGAACGCAAACAGCTGCCGGTGCATCAGCATATCGACCTCGCAATCGTAACCAACGGCCGGGGCGTAACGGATGCAGGCGAACTTTATAATAAGGTTCTGGATGATACACTGGCCATCGTCCAGAAATCGACCACAGCCATCCTCAAAGAAGTCCTTGAAAGCAAGGGCCTGCTTGACAAATAATTGGCTGCATCATAAGAAAGGCCGCTGCTGCAATCCCCCGGGATCACCTGCAGCAGCCTTTTTTATTTTTAAGCAATATGTATTACAGGAGGTCATCATGAAACCACTTCGAATTCTCTGGTGCGCTCTGCTGCTTTTATTCGCCTTCCTGCCGGCGGCCTTTGCTGCCCAGCCGGAAATCACCGCGGATAGCAGCTACCTGGACATCAACACCGGCCGCTACGTATTGGTAGGCCACGTGAAGATTGTAACCCCGGACCGCACCTTTTCGGCGGACCGGGCCCAGGTCAGCATCGATTCCATGGAGGTCTGGGGCGAAGGCAGCATCTCCGTCCAGCAGAAGGACATCACCTTTACCGGTGACAAGGTCTATGCCCGTGATAAGGATAAAACCGCCCGCATCACCGGCCATGCCGATTTCCGGCGGACCGGCCTCATCATTCAGGCGGACGAAGCCAGCTATCAATGGGAAACCAAGGCAGCTGATTTCCGGGGTAATGTCACACTGCTGCATAACGGCCGGGAAACAAAGGCCGATCACCTGCGCTATGATCTGGAAAACAATAAAATACTCGAAACCACCTGATGGGAATAAAAACACCTCCTGCCACGGCCTTTGCCGGCAGGAGGTGTTTCTTTCACAAGGGTTATTCTTTTTTAGGCCAAGACAATTTTGCTGAAATCAGCCACCTGATTGATGAGCTGATCGATTGCCTTCAAAAGTCCCAGACGATTGCTGCGGATCTTTTCATCCTTATCCATGACCATGACCGCATCAAAGAAAGCATCGATGGGTGCTGCCAATTCCTCCAGATCATCCAGTGCTCCCAGATAATCCTGGCCCTTCAGCAGGCTTTCCATGGCACTGGCCGTCGACACATAGGCCTGATACAGCGCTTTTTCCTCCGGAACAGTGAAAAGCGCTTCCTCCATGCCCTCTGTCTCTGCCTTCTTAGCCAGATTGCCCGCCCGGACAAAGGCCTGGATGGTCCTGGTCATATCCTGCTCCATAGCCTTGGCCACAGCCTTGGCCCGCAGATAGACCGCATAGATATCATCCACATTGCCCAGTACCGCATCCACGATATCGTAACGGATAGCAGCATCGGCCAGCACGTTCTTCAGGCGCAGCCGCATGAAGTCGGCCACATCCGCCTGCATTTTCTCCCGGGCCGCAGCATCCTGCATCCCCAGCATGTCCATGGCCGCAGCCACCAGCGCGGAAAGGGACACATGGTATCCCGCCTCGATAAGCATATTCACCATGCCCAGTGCCTGGCGGCGCAGCGCAAAGGGATCCTGGGACCCCGTAGGAATGAGACCGCGGCTGAAGGTAGCCACGATATTATCGATCTTGTCCGCCAGGCTCACGATGCGGCCAGCCACTGACTGGGGCTGGGAATCTCCGGCAAAGCGCGGCATATAATGCTCATAGATGGCCGCAGCCACTTCCTTGGTTTCCCCATCCAGCAGCGCATACTCACGACCCATGACCCCCTGCAGTTCCGTGAACTCACAGACCATGCCCGTGACCAGGTCAGCCTTGGCCAGCTGTGCAGCCCGCATGGCATTTTTCTTATCCTGCCCGCTTACTGCCAGTCTGTCGCTGATCTCGCCAGCCAGCTTTTCCAGGCGGCCAGCCTTATCAAAGATGGTTCCCAGGCCTTCCTGGAATACCACTGTCTTCAGTTTGTCCATATGCTGAGCCAGGGACTTCTTCCGATCCTCATCGAAGAAGAACCGGGCATCGTCCAGGCGGGCCCGCAGCACCCGCTCATTGCCGTGCTGTACGGTTTCCAGATATTCACTGCCGCCATTGCGGACAGTGATGAAAAGCGGCAGCAGCCTGCCAGCCCCATCCTTGACCGGGAAATAACGCTGATGATCCCGCATCGGCGTGATGACAGCTTCCGGCGGCAGCTGCAGGTACTTCTCCTCAAAGCGGCCGCAGAGCGCGGTAGGATACTCAACGAGGTAGAGCACCTCTTCCAGCAGGTCCCCGGTGATTTCAGCCTGACCGCCATTTTCCTTCGCGCAGGCCTCGATCTGCTCACGGATCATCTTCTTGCGCTTATCCTGGTCCACGATGATGAACTGCTCCTCGCAGGCCTTTTCGTAGCTTTTGGCATCCGCAATGGAGAAATCTCCCTGGCTCAGGAAGCGATGGCCCCGGGAAATGCGGCCGGATTTGACCTCCGCCACCTCAAAGGGAATGATTTCCGCATCATAAAGAGCCACAATCCAGCGCAGCGGACGGATGAACTTGAATTCCAGATCTGCCCAGCGCATGTTGTTCGGGAAGCTCAGACCGCAGATCAGCTCCGGCAGCAGGGCCTGCAGCAGATCACCGGTGGATTTTCCTTCTTCATGGACCATGGCATAGACATAGCCATCCTTCACCACCAGATCCTCAGCGGCCACCTTCTGCCCACGGGCAAAGCCCTGGGCGGCTTTCGTGGGATTGCCATCCCCGTCAAAGGCAATGGCTACTGATGGGCCGCGGTTCTCACTGGATACATCCGGCTGCTTCTCATCGAGTCCGGTTACCAGCAGAGCCGTACGACGCGGCGTCCCCAGGGTGCGGATAGCCCCATAGGACAGACGCAGCTCCTTCAGGGACTTTGCCGCATTCTCCTTCAGCTGTGACAATATACCCGGCATCGCATGTGCCGGAATCTCTTCCGTACCAATTTCCAATAATAAATCCTTGCTCATGCCTTTTTCCCCCTATTCAGCATCGGATAGCCCAATTCTTCGCGCTGCTTCAGATAGCACTGCGCACAGAGACGGGCCAGACGGCGGACCCGTCCGATGAAGGCCGTGCGCTCCGACACGCTGATGGCCCCGCGGGCATCCAGCAGATTGAAGGTATGAGAGCACTTCAGCACGTAGTCATAGGCGGGATGCACGTAGCCCAGATCGATGACCCGCACCGCTTCCTTCTCGTATTTTTCAAAGAGATCAAAGAGCAGGGCTTCATCGGAGAGTTCAAAGGCGTAAGTAGACTGCTCGAACTCATTCTGATGGAATACATCCCCATAGGTGTAGTCATCCGTCCACTGGATATCATAGACATTCTCTACCCCCTGGATGTACATGGCCAGACGCTCCAGACCATAGGTAATTTCCGAGGCAACCGGCTTGATATCCTGGCTGCCCACCTGCTGGAAATAGGTGAACTGGGTGATTTCCATGCCATCGAGCCAGACCTCCCAGCCCAGCCCCCAGGCTCCCAGTGTCGGCGATTCCCAGTTATCCTCAACAAAGCGGATATCATGCTTCTTCGGATCGATGCCCAGACGCTCCAGACTCTCCAAATAAAGCTCCTGGATGTTATCCGGCGACGGCTTCATGATGACCTGGAACTGATGATGCTGATACAGGCGGTTCGGATTCTCGCCATAGCGGCCATCAGCCGGGCGGCGGGACGGCTCCACATAGGCTACATGCCAGGGCTCCGGCCCCAGCACCCGCAAAAAGGTCGATGGATTCATGGTACCGGCGCCCTTTTCCACATCATAGGGCTCGGCTAAGATACAGCCCTGCTCAGACCAAAACTGCTGCAGGGTCAGGATGATTTCCTGAAATTTCATAAGACTGACTCCCCCTTCATACTTGTAAAATCGCAATAAAAAAAGCCCGCCCCCATGTAACAAAAACGTTACAGGGACGAGACATATTCCCGCGGTTCCACCCTGATTGGCTAAAAAGCCCACCTCGTGACTATTCTTTTACGCTCCAAAGCGCCCTTCACTCCGGCAGCGGTCTCGCACCATCACCGCTTCGCTTTTTTGGAGCTACTCCTCTTCTTCATCGCTATCTGTAAGTCTATCAAATCCCCGCGGCCTTGTCAATCCCCGCCGGACATCTGTTGCAGCCGGAAAATATATTTTGTCCGATTCCATTTTCCTGCAGGAGATGTCTTGTCAGCCAGCGAATTGGTAAAATTGCAATATTTTATTCATCATAGGGAATGGTTGTACGAAAGGAAGGAACCTGCATCGTGGAAAAACTTTTGACCATAAAGGATCTGGAACGGAATGTTGCCCGGGTGAGCACATTTCTGGATGTGCTGTACCGGGATGAGGAAAGCAACCAGGAACTCATCCAGCTGGCCAAGGACCGGCTGCAGACCAATCTGGATACCATCCAGATTGAACAGGAAGTCCGCCAGAGCCGGGTAACCGAATTTGCCAATCAGTTAAAAATGGAAAGCTGCACCTTCGAGGGAGATATCGTCATCTGCGATGTCCAGCTGCTTTTCCAGGGATCCCCGATCCCCCAGGACGAGGAATCATGCCGGGCGATGGGCTTCAGCCGTTGTCTCATCGGACAGCCGCTGCGTCACAGCTTCTGCTGTGAATTCCGGGAAATGTCGACGAATCGCCGGCTGGGAAATTTTTCGACCCGCCAGGGACAGCCAGGGGTATTCCTGGTAGATGAGGCACTGGCCTACAACCGCCATTTCAAGCGGCAGCTGAAAAACCCTTATTTCACCACTGTCATCGACGATTTCAAGGGTGAAATTTCCATGAACTGCTGCGCCGTCCATGATTACATCTCCATCATCGGCAGCGGCAGCCGGAATTTTTATTCCAAAAAGCCAGCAAACTGAAAACAGCCAGCCTCAGACAGAGGCCAGCTGCTGTATGAAGCCCAGGGATTTCAAGGGCTTCCCCAGGAGCTGCTGCAGGTAGCTGAGCAGGATTTGCTCAGCCTGCAGCAGCTCTGTTTTTTTTACGGAAAAGGCCGGCGGGCTCTGCCAGTCCAGCTGCTCCATCCGCCGGATAAAGGTGCGGGTTCCCGCCGCCAATCGGGGCAGCGGCGGCTGTCCGCAGCCTTCGCAAAGCAGTCCGCCCTCCTGCAGGGAAAAAAATCCCTCGCCGGTAATCTCTGCCCCGCAGTGGACACAGCGGGAAAACTGCAGCTGCGAGCCGGAAAAGCCCAGCAGCTGATAGCCGGCGGCCAGCGCCACAAGCCGGGAGCTGCGGCTGCCGAAGGCTCCCAGTATCTCCAGCAGCCGGTCGAACATCTCCGGCTGCGCCATATGCTCCGGTGCCAGCTCCAGGGCCAGCTCCGCCACAAAGGAACCATAGGCCATAGCGGTCAGATCCTCCCGCAGGGGCTTAAAGCTCTGATGCAGCGTGCATTGCTTCACCGTATCGATACGCTGCCCCTCCACCAGCTGCAGCTCCAGCACGTGGAACATCTGCATGCCGCCAGCCAGCGGGCTGCGCGGTCGGCGGCAGCCAAAAGCCGCCGCCTTCAGCTGCCCCCGCTCCCGGGAAAAAAGCGTAACCATCTTATCCGCATCGCCCCAGTTGCGGACCCCCAGCACAACAGCCTCCGCAGTATACTGCGCCATCAGTCCTCACGTCCTTCTTCCCTGCCAGCTGTTCCGGTGCCTGCATCCGTCCGCATAAAATCACTGCCTGCAGCCGGCTGCGGCATGACAGCCCCCGCGGTGAGCAGGTACTGCAAGGCTGACTCACTGCTGATGTCCAGGTAAATGACATCTTTTTTCGCCACAAAAAGATTCGTTCCCGAGGTCATATTGAGGCTCCAGGGAACAAATACGCAGACGTACTCCTCCCCCAGCTTTTTCTTCATGGCCTTCGGCACCTCTGCCATGATGAAGCCCAGTGCCAGGGACTGATGGAAGGGTACCAGCACCACATGGTCGAACATGCTGTTGGATTCAAATACCGCTGTGGACAAATGCTTCACGCTGTTGTAGATGAACTTCACCACGGGGATCTTGTTCAGCAGCCCTTCCCCATAGCCGATGAGCCGCCGCAAAAACCAATAAGAGGACAGCCAGCCCACCAGATAGATGACCGCCAGCAGGGTGATGATGCCCATGCCGGGGAAATATACCGGCAGATGCTTTCCCAGCACACCCTCCGTAAAAGCCAGCGTCTCAGCAATGACAAAGACCGTAATGGATATCGGCACCAGTAGAATCAGTCCGTTTATAAAATAACGGGAAGCATGCTTCATATTTTTTCCTCCTAAAACTGAAAATAAACGCCATCCCGCGCATGGCAGGACAGCGTCTATTCCTCGAATACAATATTACTCGAAGCCAAAGCCCTTCAGCACATTATCCCGGTTGCGCCAATCCTTTTTCACCTTGACCCAGAGATCCAGGAATACCTTGGAGCCCAAAAGCGTCTCGATATCCTTGCGGGCCAGGGCGCCGATATCCTTCAGCAGCTTGCCCCGGCTGCCGATCACGATTCCCTTCTGGGAATCCCGCTCCACATAGATGGTCGCCCGGATATAAACATCCTGATTGGCCCGGGTAGTCATTTCATCCACATCCACAGCCACCGCATGAGGAATCTCCTCCCGGGTCAGCTGCAGTACCTTCTCGCGCACCAGCTCCGCCACGATCAGGCGCTCCGGCTGATCTGTGACCATGTCCTCCGGATAATACTGCGGTCCCTCCGGCAGATACTTTTTGATTTCTGTCAGCAAACCGTCCAGATTCGTCTTTTCCCTGGCGGAAATCGGCACCACACCTTCAAACTGGTACTTGTCAGCATAACGGGAAATGATGGGCAGCACCCGGGATTTATCGATGAGATCCAGCTTGTTCACGATAAGGATAACCGGCTTGTTCGTAGCCTGCAGCCGCTCCAGGATGTAGAATTCTCCAGCTCCCATGTCCTCGGTGGCATCCACCACGAACAGGATGGCATCCACTTCCTTCAAGGTGTTTTCCGCTGCCCGCACCATATACTCCCCCAGCTTGTGCTTGGGCTTATGGATACCTGGCGTATCCAGGAATACGATCTGGGCATCCTCCTGGGTAAGTATGCAGAGAATACGGTTCCGTGTAGTCTGCGGCTTATCCGACATGATGGCGATCTTCTGACCGATCAGACTATTGATGAGCGTGGATTTCCCCACATTCGGACGGCCGATAACGGCAATAAAACCTGATTTGTGCTTATTTTCCATAAAAACCTCCTCACAGCCTATTCCCGTGGAATCCCCAGCTGTTCCATAACATATTTTTCTTCCCGCTGCATTTCAGCCCGTTCCGCTTCCTCCATATGGTCATACCCCAAAAGATGAAGCATTCCGTGCACCGTGAGGAAGGCCATTTCCCGGCGCAGGCTGTGGCCATAATCCGCCGCCTGCTCCTCAGCCCGCTCCACCGAGATGATGATATCCCCCAGCACGTTGATTTCCGGACCATCCTTGACCTCAGGCTCCACACCCTCGTTGAGTGCAAAGGACAGCACGTCGGTAGGACGGTCAATGTTCCGATACTGACGGTTCAGCTCATGGATATAGGCATTATCCGTGAGGGTGATGCTCACCTCTGCCGTGGGCACGCCGTAAAGCTCCGCGGCCTTTTCCGCTGCGGCCCGGACATTTTCCGCTATTTCTGCCGGAAAGGAAAGCTCCTCCGGATAGGTGCTCAATATAACTTCCATATCAATTCTCCTGCCTGCCAGCGGCCCGCTTGTCCCGCCGCTCCTTCTTCTTCGACTCATAGGCATCATAGGCCTCTACAATGCGGGCTACCACATCGTGACGGATCACATCCAGCGGATCCAGCCGCACAATGCCCACGCCCCGCACGCCGGACAGCACATCACTGGCCTCCCGCAGTCCCGAGGTAACCCCCCGGGGAAGATCCACCTGCCCCAGGTCTCCGGTAACCACCATACGGGAGCCGAAGCCCAGACGGGTGAGGAACATCTTCATCTGCTTGTCCGTGGTATTCTGGGCCTCATCCAGGATTACAAAGGCATCCTCCAGGGTGCGGCCGCGCATATAGGCCAGCGGCGCAATCTCGATAACGCCCTTGGCCATAAGCTTCTGATAGGTATCCGTCCCCAGGATATCCTGCAGCGCATCATACAGCGGCCGCAGATAAGGATCCACCTTGTCCTGCAGATCGCCGGGCAGAAAGCCCAGCCGCTCTCCAGCCTCCACCGCCGGCCGGGTGAGGATGATTTTCTCCACCTCGCGATTGCGCAGGGCGGCCACCGCCATCACCACCGCCAGATAGGTCTTGCCGGTGCCGGCAGGCCCGATGCCGAAGGTAATGGAATTGGCCCGGATCGCATCCAGATAAACCCGCTGTCCCAGCGTCTTAGGACGCACATGACGCCCCCGGGAAGTCACCAGGATGGTGTCACTGAACAGCGCATGCAGCGCCTCGCCCTTGCCGCCCTTCACCAGTCCCACACTATAGCGGACCTCATGCATGGTAATGGCAGTTCCCTGACGGTACAGATACTGCAGCTCCCGCATGATCTTGGCCGCCTTGGATACCTCCGCTGCCTCACCGCTGATCTCCAGTTCATCGCCCCGGCTGGCAAAGCGGCAATCAAAATTCTCTATCAAAACCCGTAAATGCTCATCCCGATCTCCCAGCAGGGCATAGGCCTCCTGACGATCGGCAAAGCTGATGTTTTCCTCTAAAACTTTCTGCAAATAATCGTCTGACGCCCTCAAAAAAATAAGAAAAAGCCCGGCGCCAGCAAATTCACCCCATTTCCCATCTTTAATTGTACCGCAAGGGGCGTAAATGTCAAATAATTTGTTTTGCGTCAACTCTATTATTCGTTTTAGTTGACTGTCAACCGTCAGCACCATATAATAGAAACAGACTGTGTCACTATGAAAAGAATGGAGCTGTATATAATATGACTGTAAATACCAGTGAACTCACCCAAAAGATCTTAAAGGGCTTCCGCCTGAAGCGGGGGGATGACCTTGCCTTTTTCCTCAGCCTTCCCCTGGAAGAGCTGCAGCAGGGTGCCCATGACCTGCAGGAGCATTTCTGCGGCCAGCATGTGGATCTCTGCACCATCATCAACGGCCGCTGCGGCCACTGCAGTGAAAACTGCCGCTACTGCGCCCAGTCCGCCCACAACCACGCCGTCATCGATGAGCATCCCTTCCTGCCGATAGCCGAAATCCTGGAAAATGCCCGTCTGAACCAGGATGCCGGCGCCAACCGCTTTGCCATCGTAACCTCTGGACGGGCCCTGGATGGTGCGGATTTTGAAAAAGTACTGGAAGCCTACCGGGAAATGCATCGTACCCTGACCATCGGCCTCTGCGCCTCCCACGGCATTCTTTCAGCTCAGCAGCTTCATCGGATCCACGAAACCGGAGTGACCAGCTACCATCACAACATCGAGACCTCCCGCCGCTTTTTCCCGGAAATCTGCACGACCCATACCTACGACGACCGCATCCGCACCATCCGCCTGGCCCAGGAGGAAGGCCTCAGCGTGTGCTCCGGAGGCATCATCGGCATGGGCGAAACCTGGGAGGACCGCCTGGATATGGCCATCAGCCTCGCTGAGCTGGGCATCCAGTCCATCCCCATCAATGCCCTGATGCCGATTCCCGGCACACCAATGGAAGGCCGGCCCCAGCTCTCCGGCGCAGATATTCTGCGCACCGTGGCGATCTTCCGCTTCATCAACCCCGAGGCCAACATCCGCCTGGCCGCCGGCCGCAAGCTTCTGCCAAAGAATGGTGAAACCGCCTTCCAAACCGGCGCCTCCGCCTCCATCACCGGCAACATGCTCACCACCTCCGGCACCACCATCAAAGAAGACATGGAAATGCTCCAGCGCCTGGGCATGAACAATCGGTAAATTTCGGTTTTGCGAGCTGTTTGTCAAAAGGTTTGCTCATGGGCTGCCCTCGCTCTTTGGCAGCAGCACATACTTAGAGATTGGCGATTCCAAAGCCTCCACTGCCAGGTGAGCAGCGAACCACAGCTTTAGCTGCGTGTAAGTCGCCATCCCCTTGTGGGTGGAGGTGGCACGGCGAAGCCGTGACGGAGGGGTTAACGACATTTGAGAGGTTTCGATTCCTGGCTTTTTTTACAAAGGATCGAAGCTCAACCAAGCGCGGCAACCCCTCAGGCGCTGCGCGCCAGCTCCCCTAGCAGGAGAGCCTTTATCAGCAAAACAGAAATTTGACTTTCCTTCATTTCATGCTATGATATCTCTATTGATAATAACAATCAAAGGAGAATCATAGCATGCTTCATATAGGAAACCATTTATCCTCCAGCAAGGGGTATCTTGCTATGGGGGAAGAGGCTCTGTCCCTGGGAGCGGATGTATTTGCCTTTTTCACCCGGAATCCCCGGGGCGGACGGGCCAAGGACATTGACGAAAAGGATCTGGCCGCCTTTTTGGAATTTAAAAAGAACAAGGGGATCGGAGCGCTGGTGGCGCATGCCCCCTACACCCTGAATCCCTGCGCAGCCAAGGAAAACCTGCGGGTATTTGCCCGGGAAACCATGGCAGATGACCTGCGGCGGCTGGAACGCACGCCGGGGAATTTCTACAACTTTCACCCGGGAAGCCATGTGGGCCAGGGAGCCTCCAGGGGCATCCAGCTCATCGCGGACCTGCTGAATTCCGTTCTCCAGCAGGACCAGACCACCACCGTCCTGCTGGAAACCATGTCCGGCAAGGGAACCGAGGTAGGCCGCAGCTTTGAGGAAATCGCGGCCATCATCGATGGCGTACAGCTCTCCGACCACCTGGGTGTCTGCCTGGATACCTGCCATGTATGGGATGGCGGTTATGATATCGTGAACGATCTGGACGGTGTCCTCACCGCCTTTGACAAGGCCATCGGCCTTTCCCGTCTCCGGGCCGTCCACCTGAATGACAGCCTCAATCCCCGATCCAGCCACAAGGATCGCCATGCCCGCATCGGCGAAGGAACCATCGGCCTGGCGGCCCTTACCCGGGTCATCAGCCATCCGGCGCTCTGCCGGCTTCCCTTCATCCTGGAGACCCCCAATGACCACGATGGCTACGCCAGGGAAATCACCCTGCTGCGCAGCTGCTGCACAGCCTGACATTTTCCCGAACAAAGCGAAAGCGACTGTCCCAGCCGGGACAGTCGCTTTCGCTTTGTTTATGTTCACCGCATAAAGGTCTGTGCGGCGATATTCGTGATATTGGCCAGCTGCTCCGGACATACGCCGATCGCAATGGTAGCAATGACGCTCAGCAGTACGGAGGCCCGCACCGCGCCGGAGATATGGATCTTCGTATTCTCCCGGTCCTCACCAAGGTACATGGCCTTGGCCACCAGCAGATAGTAGTAAACGGAAATCATGGACATCACAAAGCCCACAAAGGCCAGCCAGAGATAACCGCGCTCCACCACTGCCGTGAAGAGATAAATCTTGCCGGCAAAACCGGCCGTCGGCGGGATTCCTGCCATGGACAGCAGGGAGATGGTCATGACCGCTGCCAGGATGGGCGCGGACTTTGCCAGCCCGCTGACCGCCCGGTGGTCCGTGGCCCCCTTTTGCTGATCCACCACTGCCAGCACCGCAAAGGCACCCACATTGGCAAATACATAAAGCATTGCATAGAAGAGCACCGCCTTCATACCCGGCATGTCTGCCGCCACGATGCCCACCATCATATAGCCCGCCTGGGCGATGGAGGAATAGGCCAGCATGCGTTTCAGGTCCTTCTGCTTGATGGCCATCACATTGCCGCCGATCATGCAGACAGCGGAAAGCACCGCCAGGATGGGCAGCCAATAGCCCCCCATCATCGGGAAAGCCGTATACAGCACCCGCATGAGCACCGCCAGGCCAGCGGCCTTGGAGCCCATGGCCAGCAGCGCTGTCACCGGCGTAGGCGCGCCCTGATAGACATCCGGTGCCCACATGTGGAACGGAATCACCGACAGCTTGAAGAAAAAGCCGATGAGAATCATGGTGATGCCGGCAATGCTTGTGGCAAACAGCAGATGGGGATTGCGGCAGATTTCCTCGAACAGCACGCTGCCGGTGGAACCATAGACCAGGCTGATGCCGTAAAGCATCACCGCCGTGGAGGCAGAGCCAACCACCAGGTACTTCACCGCCGCCTCACTGGAATTGCTGGAGGACATCCGGGCCCCCACCAGGATGTAGAAGGAAATCGTCATGAGCTCCAGTCCGACGAAAGCCGTGAGGAAATCATTGGCCGAAGCCAGCACACACATGCCCAGCAGTGCGAACAGCAGCAGGGAATAAAACTCGCCCCGATACCGCAGCAGCGATTGGGCATAGTCCTGAGAAAACAGGATGGTGAACAGCACCGCCACAATGAACAGCTGCTTGAAGAAAATCGCGTAATTATCCACGAAATAAAGATTCTGATAGAAATAGGGACTGCCATCGAAATGGTACTGGGTAAAGCCGTAAAGAAGCAGCGCAATGAGGCCGCAGATCGTGATGCAGGCCACGCTCTTGCGCGTTTCCTGCTTTGGCAGGATCAGGTCCACCGCCATGACAAAAAGTGCCAGGACGAGAATACCGATTTCTGTACTAATCGCTAAAAAATTCATTGTCAGATACCCCCTAACAGCGTCGGTGCATCCGCAATGTGATTCAGCAGCGGCAGCAGCGGCTCAACGCCGGATCCCACAACACCCATGAGCACCTGCGGAAACAGGCCGAAGCCCACCAGCACGATTCCCAGGAGGATGAGCGGCATCATTTCTACGCCCCGTGCATCACGGAAGGCATCAAAGCGCGTATCCTTTGGTCCGAACAATACCTTGGCCAGAACGCGCAGGGTATAAAGAGCGGTGAAGATGATGCCCGAAATCGCCAGGATGGCAAAAATCGGATACACCCCAAAGGAACCGACAAAAATCGTAAATTCAGGAACGAACCCGATGAGACCCGGCAGGCCAACAGAGGCCATACCAGCCAGCATGAAGCCCACGGCTACCCGCGGCATCTGATGGGCCAGTCCCCGCAGCTCAGTCACGCTGCGCATGTGGGTCTTTTCATATACATAGCCGATCATGGAGAAGAACAGCGCGCTCATCACGCCATGGGCCACCATGTTGGCCACCGCACCGCTGATACTGATTACATTCAGTGCGGCAAAGCCCAGCAGTACATAGCCCATATGGGAAACCGAGGAATATCCGATGACGTATTTGAGGTCCTTCTGCACCAGGGCGATATAGGCCGCATAAAGCACGTTGATCATGGCCAGCCCCGCGATAAGCGGTGCCCAGAACTTGGCGCCCAGCGGCAGTACCAGCAGGCCCAGACGGATAAGTCCGTAGCCGCCGATTTTTTTCAGCACGCCCGCATGAATCATGGATACAGCGGTCGGCGCACCGGCATAGCCGTCTGGCGACCAGCTGTGGAACGGGAACATGGAAAGCAGGGAACCAAAACCCAGCAGCAGCAGGAAAAAGGCGAAGATCTGGAAGGTCTCGCTGAAATTTCCCAGCTGGCTGGCCATGGCCAGCGCCTCCATATCGAAGGTCCGCATATGCGCCGGAAAAGCCTGCAGATACAGAGCAACCACGCCCACCAGCATAAAGGCCGATCCCATGAGCAGGTAAATCGTGAGCTTCATGCCCGCGTATTCCTTCGTAACCCGCTTCGTGGAGCCCCAGATGATGACCATGATGTAAATCGGGATGACCACCACTTCATAACAGAGCAGGAATATGAACAGATCCCGCGCGATGAATGTTCCCGTGACCCCCGCAATGAGAATGAGCAGCAGAATGAAAAATTCCTTCGGCCGCTTTTCGATATTCCAGGAGCTGAATACCGCCGCCAGGCCGATGAGGTCTGTCAGCAGCAGCATGGGCAGCGAAATGCCATCCACGCCCAGGGAATAGGCTACCCCCAGATCCTTGATCCAGGGAATGTCCTCAGTGAACTGCATGCCGCCGGCTGAGATATCATAGGTAAAGTAAGCAAAAACCGTCAGGGCCAGTGAAATGGTCATAGCCCCTGCCGCGATGATCCGTACGGATTCCTTGGCTTCCTTGGATATGAAGCACAACAGGATAGCGGCCGCTATCGGTGACAGCAGGACGGTGGACAGTAAAGGAAATCCTCCCATTAAAAAGCACCTCCCAGCAGCACCAGAATCCTATGGGCATAGAAGAGGCTGTACGCCACCAGCAGAATCACGCCGCAGAAGAATACAGCCACATACTGCTGTGCCTGCCCGGTCTGGACCTTGGTGAAAAGCCGGCTGCAAAAGCCTACGAAATACGCCAGGCTGTTCACGACGCCATCGACAATGTAGATATCGATCCAATAGAGGATCTTCCCCACTCCATCGACCAGGTATTTCGTGAGCAATGCGTAGAATTCATCAATATAATATTTATGGAAGCTCAGCGTATAAAGCACGCCGAACTTTTTCGCAATGGCATCCGAGGACCAGCGCTTCGTGACGTAAATGTTCCAGGCCAGCCAGAGAGCCGCCAGGGAAAGCACGGTGGACACCGCCGCAATGGTCAGATCGATTCCGCCATGCTCCGGCGCCCCGAAACGGACCCAGTCACCGAAACCGGCCAGATGGCCCCAAAGGCCGCTCACAACAGCCAGAACAGCCAGGATGATGAGCGGCACCCGCATGAACCAGGATACCTCATGAGCCTTGCAGTCCTCATCCGCCGGCTCGCCCATGAAGGCAACGAACAGCAGCCGGGCCATGTAGAAGGCTGTCATGAAGGCCGTGAGCGTGGCCAGCACATAGAGCGGCGTGCTCACAGCGGCTGCGGCGCCGAGGATCTCATCCTTGGAGAAAAAGCCGGCAAAGGGCGGCAGGCCGGAAATAGCCAGCACACCGATGGTCATGGTTGCAAAGGTCACCGGCATGCGCTTCCTGAGCCCGCCCATCTTGAAGATATCCGCCTCATCATTCATCGCATGCATCACAGCACCGGCACAGAGGAACAGCAGCGCCTTGAAAAACGCATGGGTCATGAGATGGAACATGGAAGCGGTCAGAGAGCCTACCCCCAGAGCCAGCATCATATAGCCCAGCTGACTGATGGTGGAATAGGCCAGAATGCGCTTGATGGCCCGCTGGGTAAAGGCAATGCTGGCCGCAAAGAACGCGGTGAAAGCCCCCAGCCAGGCAATGAAGTTCATCACCAGCGGCAGCTCCGTGAACATGAAATAAGCACGAGCAACCAGATAGACACCGGCAACCACCATGGTGGCCGCATGGATCAGTGCCGACACCGGCGTCGGGCCCTCCATGGCATCCGGCAGCCACACATGCAGCGGGAACTGGCCGGATTTACCGATAGGTCCAATGAATACCAGCAGCGCAACCACGGTCATAAAGCCCGTACCTGCGGAGAGGATATAAGCCGGGATGCTTTCCTTCAAAGTGATGAAATCCAGCGTTCCGAAAGTGATCTGCAAAAGCAATATGCCCAGCAGCAATCCGAAGTCACCGACCCGGGTGGTGATGAAAGCCTTCTTCGCCGCCTCACGAGCCGAGATCCGATGGTAATAGAAACCGATGAGCAGGTACGAGCACAGGCCGACCAGTTCCCAGAAAACATACATTTCCAGGAAATTCACCGCCAGCACCAGGCCCAGCATGGAGGCCGCAAACAGCGACAGGAAGGAAAAGAACCTTCCATAGCCCGGATCCCCATCCATATAGCCCACAGAATAAATCTGCACCAGCATGGATACCGTGGTGACCACCACCAGCATCATAGCTGTGAGGGGGTCAATGAGCACGCCCATATCCACCTGCACGCTGCCGATATGCATCCAGGGAATCCGCTGTACGAACGGATTTTCCACGGTGATGCCCATATGGACAACGGACCAGGCTACGCCCAAGGCCAGCAGGAAGCTGATGACGCTCATGGTAATGGCCGTGGCCGCCGACAGCTTGCCGAAGGGCCGGATGACCATTCCAATGATGACGAACGCAATGGCCGGCAGAAGCGGGATCAGCCAGGCATGTTCAAGTGCGAATTCATGAAACATCTTCTAATCTCCTCCTATCCTTTCATCTTGTTCAGTTCATCCACATTGACCGTATTGCGGTCATGGTAAATGCGGAAGGCCAATGCCAGTCCCACCGCCACCTCAGCTGCGCCCACCATGATGGAGAACACGGCAAAAAGCTGGCCCGTGAGATCATTCACCGGCATGAAATGATTGAATGCAATAAAATTGATATTCACCGCATTGAGCATGAGCTCAATGCACATGAGGATCGCCACAAAATTCCGCTTGGTGAAGAGGCCGTATAAGCCAATGGCAAACAGGATTGCCGCCAATGCGAGATAATGCATGAGTCCAATGGTCATACTTCATCCTCTCCCTTCGCCAGGATAATTGCCCCGATCATGGCTACCAGCAGCAGCACAGCCGCAATCTCAAAGGGCAGCACATAATGGGTCAGCATCATATCCGCCAGAGCATTCACCGTATCATCCACCACGAATTCAGTGGTACGCAGCGGTGAATAGCTGTAGACCGTAAGCATCAGAATGGCAAAGAGCCCTACAATGCCAAAAGCCGGCAGCCTGTGATCGTGAGCCGGGCTGGAGGGCGTCTTTTCCGAACGATGGGTGAGCATGATGCCCATGACGATGATGATCGCCACACCGCCGGAATACACCATGAACTGCACCGCCCCCAGGAAATCCGCATGGAGCACAATGTAAAGGCAGCCTACTCCAATGAAGGAGGCTGTCATGAGCAATGCACTGTGCACGAGATTCTTGCCCAGTACTACGCCCAGCGCCGTCAGAAGGATGACCAGAGCCAGCACATAGAATATCACTGCGTTGATGAGCTCACTCATTTGGATTCCCCCTCTTCTTCGCTTCAACTACGGCATCATAGGACATATCATCCTTGAAATAGGATGCCTGCTCGTAGTTCTTGTCCCAATGGATGGCATGCACCGGACAGGCCTCTATGCAGAGATCGCAGTACATACAGCGCCCAAGCTGATGATTATAGCTTTCCATATGGCGCTTCTTATTCTCATCGACACTGACCTCCAGTGACAGAGCCGCGTTTGGGCAGCCCATGGCACAAAGCTTGCAGCCGATGCATTTTTTATCGTCCAACACCAGATGACCGCCGCGAAAGCGTTCCGTCATCGGGAGTTTCTGTTCCGGATAATAGAAGGTCTCCTTTTTGCCCCAAAAGTGCTTCCAGGTGACCACCAATCCTTCAATGAGTCCCTTGCCCCACATATTGACTGCCTCCTATCATAACCAATTGTAAATATAGACGCCGATACCCGTCAGCAGCACGTTGACCAGGGCCACCGGCAGCAATACCTTCCAGCCGAAGGAAAGCATCTGATCGATACGGAAGCGGGGGAAGGTCCAGCCAATCCACTGGAAAACCAGTACCATAATAAGTACCTTGATCCAGAACCAGACCATTCCCGGCAGGAATGCCGGTCCATGCCAGCCGCCCAAAAACAGCGTCGTGGTCATGATGGAAATGGACAGGAGATTGGCAAACTCCGCCAGGAAAAACAGGGCCCAGCGCATGCCCGTATACTCGGTAAAGGGCCCGGCAATGATTTCCGACTCACCCTCTACGATATTGAAGGGCGGACGGTTGCTCTCCACCAGAGCCGTGACGAGAAAAATGAGGAAGGCCAGCGGCTGCAGGAATATGAACCACACATTGCCCTGGGCCTCCACGATGGCACTCATCTTCAGAGAGCCGGTGATCATGATGATACCCATGAGGGCAAACACCATAGGCACCTCATAGGCCAGCATCTGCGCTACCGTGCGCATGCCGCCCACCATGCCGTACTTGCTGTTGGAAGCGTAGCCGCCCATGAGGAACGGCAGCACCGCCTGGGATGATACGGCAATGGCAAAGAAAATACCGATGTTCAGATCGGCGAAAATCGCCCCGTCATCAAAGGGAAATACCGTATACAAAAGAGCCGAAGGAACGAAGATCAGCATCGGCGACAGCGCCCATACCCAATAATCCACTCCGTTCGGGATGACATCCTCCTTGCTCATAAGCTTGAGCATATCCGCCACGGACTGCAGCAGCCCGAAGCGTCCGCCTACACGGTTTGGCCCGATACGCACCTGGATAAAGGCGCATATCTTGCGTTCGCCATAGGTAAAGACCAGTGCCGAGGTCAGGATAATGCTGAACAAAACGGCAATGCCGATGACGGTCATAATCAGATCTATGATGGTCTCATTGCCGATCAGTGGCATCATAAGCTCCCGAAGCCACAGGGCAATAGAGTACAAAATTCCGTTGTGCATGTTTCCACCTGCCTAATCCTTTCAATATTGTAAAACATTCTGCTCTTCAGCAGTCCACCTCGCCCATGAGCGGGTCAATGGTGGAAAAGGCCGCCACTGAGTCAGCCAGCAGCATACCCCGGCACATGGTATCCAGTGCCTGCAGGTTCACAAAGGAGGGCCGGCGGATATGCACGCGGTACGGCTTCGTCGAACCATCGCTCACGATATAGAAGCCCAGCTCGCCGCGGGTATTTTCCACCCGATGGTACACATCCCCCTTGGGCGGACGCAATACCTTCGGCACCTTGGCCATGATTTCTCCATCCGGCAGATTATCGATTGCCTGGCGGATGATCTTTGCGCTCTCAATGATTTCATGGAAGCGCACCTGATAGCGGTCCCAATTATCCCCGTTCGTTCCCAGGGGCACATTGAAATCAAAGCGGTCGTATATGCTGTAGCTGTCGATCTTGCGGATATCATAATCCACCCCGCTGGCCCGGACATTAGGTCCGGACATGCTGTACCTGAGCACATCCTCCCGGGTCAGAGGCGATGTCCCCTTCAGACGATGATAAAAAATCTCATTGCCTGTCATAAGATGATCGTATTCCTCCAGCATCTTCGGCACATACTCCAGGAACTTTTCCGTCTCCGCGATGAATTCGGGCTGAGCATCCGCACACACCCCGCCGATGCGGATATAATGGAAGGTCATGCGGGCTCCGCAGATGATATTGAAAAGATCCAGGATCTTCTCCCGGTCACGGAAAGCGTAGATCATGCCGGTTGCCGCTCCCAGATCGATCATCAGCGTACCGATGAAGATGAGGTGGCTGGCTATGCGATTGAGCTCGGCCACAATCACCCGGATGTATTCTGCCCGTTCCGGCACCTCGATGCCGGCCAGTTCCTCCACCGTCTCGCAGAAGCCCAGATTATTATTCATAGATGATACGTAATCCAGCCGGTCCGTATAGGGAACGCACTGGGTATAAGTCCGTGATTCCATAAGCTTCTCGATACCCCGGTGCAGGTAGCCCATGACGGGCTTCGCACCCAGGATGCGCTCTCCGTCCAGTTCCAGCTGCACCTGCAGCACCCCATGGGTACTTGGATGCTGCGGGCCCATGTTCAGGATATATGGTTCTGTTTTTGCCATGTGAGCACCCCACCTTCTATTTTTGGTACCAGCGGCTCAAAATCCTTGCGCAGCGGATGGCCGCCGTAATTATCCGGCATGAGGATGCGGCGGAGATCCGGATGGTCCGTGAAATTCACGCCCATGAGATCATATACTTCCCGTTCCTCGAAGTTGGCACCCGCCCAAAGCGAGGTCACCGAGGCAATCTCCGGCGCCTCATGGTTCTCCAGCTTCACCTTTACAGTAAGCCAGGTAAAATACCGGCGGGAAAAGAGATGATATACCATCTCGAAATAGTCCTTGTAATCCACCGCCGTCAAATTGCTGAGCCGGTCAAAGGAAAAGCTCACCTGCTCCTTTGCGTACCGCAGCACAGCCAGCAGTTCCTCGGGCTTTACGTAGATTGCCGGCTTGGCCTGCTCTGCATCATAGAGAATTCCGGGAAACTGCTGCTGCAGCTTCTCTATCTGTTCTTTCCTTATGTACTTAGTCATCGTTCTCCACCTTCACTGCCACATCCGGGTGCTGAATCTTTTCCCGGAGCTTGATCATCGCATCGATAAGTGCTTCCGGTCGCGGCGGACAGCCTGGGATATAGACATCCACCGGCAGGATCTCATCGAGGCCCTTCACCACGGAATAGGAATCGGCAAAGGGACCGCCGCCAATGTTGCAGCTGCCCATAGCAATCACGTATTTAGGCTCCGGCATCTCCTCGTACAGGCGGATCAGCGGCGGAGTCATCTTCCAGGTCAGCGTGCCGGCCACAATGAGCAGGTCCGACTGGCGCGGACAGGCCCGGAAGACCTCATAGCCAAAGCGGGCCAGATCGAAGCGGGCCGCCGCCGCACACATCATTTCAATCGAGCAGCAGGCCAGGCCGGAGGACAGCGGCCAGATCGAATTTCCCCGTGCCCATTTAAAAAGAGCATCCACGCTGGTGACAATCACATTGTCCTTCAGCATGGGCGGCACAATATCTACTATTTCCATGTCAAAGCTCCCTTCTTCCAGGCATACCATAAACCAATGGTCAGTATCCCCACGAAAATAAACATCTCAATGAGCGCGAACAGCCCCAGGGAGCTGAATTTCACCGCCCAGGGGTAGAGGAAAATCGTCTCGATATCGAACAGCAGGAACACCAGTGCATACATAAAATAACCAATATGGAACTGGATATTGTTCTTGCCGATGGTATCGACGCCGCACTCGTACGGCTTCTGCTTTTCCTCGGTCGGCTGGCGCGGCTGCAGCTTCCACGCCGGGATCAGAGCCAACAGCGGGAAGACCAGCGCAATGACAAAAAACAATCCAACACCGCTAAACTCTCCCATTCAATCTCCTCCTTAAAAATAATATGAACCGGTATGACAAAAGAATCCATACCAGCAGTACAACAAACCATGAGAATCCGTTCCTGACAAATTGACAAAATATTGAATTCTCTTATAGAATACATTCATTTTAGCCATCTTTCAAGTTTCAAAAAATTACCACAATGAGGTCTATATATCGTCTTATTTATCTTACGATAAACGCCAGTAATTTTGAGTATATCGATAAAATTCTTATTTGTCAATTATTTTTCCCTGCTGTCCTGTTAAAAAAAGCAAAAATTCATTTTTTTATTACAAGGTATACATATACACTATAGAAGCCCAAAAAAATGGGCTTTTCACTTATATGTTCCATATAAAAAATTTATTATCAAATCCATTTTCCATAAAAAATATTTTTCATAAATTCTACAAAAAAAGATGCTGCATAACACAGCATCTCTTCTTATTTATCCAGCTCAGCATCCGCCAGGTCATGCAGGCGGCGATTAATAGAGCTCAGTCCGCGATAGACTGTGCTGATATCCACATCATCCCCCCGATTGTCCATATAACGCTCCAGCTTCCGCTTTACCCGCTGCAGCGCATTATCGATGGACTTTACATGCCGGTCCAGGTCCACAGCAATCTCCTGATAGGATTTGCCGTCCAGATAGGACATGAGCACCTTCCATTCCAAATCACTGAGGATTTCCTCCATCTTGGCCTCGATATCCACGAATTCCTCCCGGCTGATCACCAGTTCCTCCGGATCCGATACCTTGGCTCCAGAAAGCACATCCAGCAGGGTCCGGTCAGAATCCTCATCATAGATGGGTTTATTCAGTGAGATATAGGAATTCAGCGGTATATGCTTCTGCCGCGTGGCCGTCTTGATCGCGGTAATGATCTGCCGCGTCACACAAAGCTCAGCAAAAGCCCGAAAGGAAGACAGCTTATCATTGCGGAAATCGCGAATGGCCTTGTAAAGACCGATCATGCCTTCCTGGATGATATCCTCCCGATCAGCACCGATCAAAAAATACGAACGGGCCTTCGCTCGCACGAAATTCCGATACTTATTGATCAGATAATCCAGTGCGATACTATTGCAGCCATCTTTAATTTCTACAACAATTTCTTCATCTGTCAGTTTCTCGAACTCACTGCCAGCCTCTTCTGTATGCTCTATATTTGCTTCCATCGCACCGTTCCTCCAAGTCAGATGGAACCATCCCCCATGGACCGTTCCATTGCTTCTATCAACAAAAATTATACCCCAGTCGGACGGCTATAGTCAAGCCTGTCAGGGATTTTCCTCCGCTGCCCCGCCTCAGCGATGCTTTTTCCGCAAAGCATCCAGCTTGGCAGCCGTATCACTGTCCAGTCTTGAGCCGATCTCATTGCGGGACATCGGCAGCACCACCCGGCCCAGATAATCCTCAGCAATCCGGGCCTTCGTCTTTTTCACCATACGATGAAATTCCCGGGAGGGGATACGATAGGCACCGGCTCCCAGGATCACAGACTGCTCCGCGCCATCCGAGGTGACCACATGGACCTCCCGTCCTTGCCGGACCGAAGCATAGGCCAGCCGCTCGATGCAGCTGTCCGCTGTTTCCCCTTCCCCCGTATAGATCACTTCAAAATGCGCATTGATCTTTTCTTCGTGTTCCTCATCCGCAGTAAATAAGGCATCAAACACCAGGGTCACATCGTATTTTTCGTAGGCCCCATATTCCGCCAGGCTGTGAATGAGCCGGTCCCGGGCCTCTGACAGATCCTTTTGCAGGGCGATGAGTTCCGGCCAGGAATTCAATACATTATAGCCATCGACGATAAAATGCTCCCGTTGCCGTTCCATGCGCAGGACTCCCCTACTTTATTTTTTTGCCCGCAGGCGCTGATGCATGGCCTCATACATGAGAATAGAGCCTGCCACCGACGCGTTGAGGGAATTGATCTTTCCCAGCATGGGCAGCCGCACCAGAAAATCACACAGTTCCCTGGTAAGGCGGCTGATGCCATGGCCCTCACTGCCCACCACCAGTACCAGCGGTCCGGTGAAATTCGCATCGTAATAGTCTACCGTGCCTTCCATATCGGCCCCTGCCACCCAATAGCCTTTTTCCTTCAGGGAACGCAGCGTTTGGGCCACATTGCCGATCCGGGCTACAGGCACGTACTCCACCGCCCCGGCGGAGGTCTTGGCCACCGTGGAGGACAGCGGGCAGCTGCGCCGCTTCGGTATCAGCACGCCCTGGACTCCGGCGGCATCCGCTGTACGCAGCAAGGCCCCCAGATTATGGGGATCCTCCAGCTCATCCAGCAGCAGCAAAAAGGGCTCTGCCCCGCTGTCTCCGATGCGGGACAGGATCTCATCCAGTTCCACATAATCCACAGGCGGCACATAGGCCAGCACGCCCTGATGGCGCAGACCACCGGCAATGCTTTCAATCTTTGACCGTTCCACGTTCTGTACCAGCACGCCCCGTTCATGGGCCAGGGCCAGGATCTCCCGTATGGAGCCCTCTTTATCCCCGTTGGCCACCAGCAGCTTATTGATGCCCCGACCGCTCTTCAAAGCTTCCGTCACCGCATTACGGCCAATGAGCACATCCTCCGGCAGTTCGGCCGGCACATCGTCCCGCCGCTCGACCAGCGGACGCTCCCGGCGCTCTGCCAGGGGACGTTCCCGACGCTCACCCCTGCTGCTGCGCTCCTCGCGCTGCGGCCGCTCGGGACGCGGGCCCCGTTTGGAACGCTCAGGGCGCTCCTCCTGTTCCCTTGTCTTCCGGCCTCTGCCGGCCTGCAGATGCCCGGCGCGCGGACCGCGCTTTTTCTCTTCCCGTACGGATTGCCCGTCCCGTCTCATCTTATCCATAAAAAATCCTCTCTCAATCCTGGCGCAGCTTCAGCATTTCCGCCAAATGCCCGCAGGTCATCTCTCCCTCAGGGCAGCGGCCTGTATTCACACAGGATGCCCCGGCGTTCCTGAACAGGGTCGGCGCCACCTTCTGGACCTCTGTCAGCATGAGATTCGCCATCTCCCGGATTTCCCACTGCGCCCGATAGCAACAGCGCAGATTAAAGAAATGCAGCAGGGAACGGGCATTCATGGTGACCAGTATCTTGGTTTCCGCCGCATTGGCCAGCACATAGCGGGCATCCTCCTTGGGGATTCCCAGCTCCGTCAGCGCATCATAGGTCTTGCGTATCTCCCCCATGAGCTTCGTGTATTTCGCCTCGGCCTCCGGATTGGCCGCAATGGTGGGCGGCAGGATATATTCAAAATCATGCTCCGCCACGTAGCGCTGGGACTGCTGGTCATAGGAGGCAATCCGATGGCGCACCAGCTGATGGGTGAGCACCCGGGACACCCCTTCGATGCCAAAGGTGAAGGAAACATGCTCGATTGTCGATGCATGACCCAGCTTCACCATCTTGGCTACCATGCGCTGAGCCTCCGCATCACTGATTTTCTCGCTGAGTTCCTCCGCTCCGATGGCTGAATAGCAGAGCCGGGCCGCCATGGCCACTACCCGCTCCGGATCCCGCGTATATTCCAATAATTTTACTTTTATCATAAATGGTCTTCCCTCACTTCTTTGTTGCTGCCTCTTCCATCATGGCTTTGGAAATCACCTGGAAGGATGCCTCCGCCAGCTCATAAAGGCGCTCGTCGTCCTCCTCCAGGTACAGGGTTCCCAGCAGAGCCTCAAAGCCGGTGCTCATGTGATATTCCGCTACGCTTGCGCTGCGGGGCGCATGGCTCTTGGCATTGCGTCCCCGGCGGAACACCGCCTTTTCCCGCTCCGTAAGCTGTGCCTCGATGCCCTGGTAAGCCCGGGCCTGCCAGACCGCTGAAACGATCTGGGCACTGAACTGATGCAGCACCTGTACCTTGCACTGCTCGTAGGACAAGATCCGTCCCCGCACGAACAGATGGAAATAGGCGTCACCGATATAGGCCAGCACCAGCGGATGGAGCTGGTTCACATCCACCCCGTCATAGCGCTGCTTCACACCGCCGCTGCCATCGGGAACGAACATCATATCCACCAGCTTTTTCAAATGATCGAACTTCATGCGCGCTTCCACCTGGTTCCCGTGGAGGAATCCTCAATCACGATCCCCTTTTCCTTGAGCTCATCGCGGATTTCATCCGCCCGGCCCCAGTTCTTCGCCGCCCGGGCCGCTTCCCGCTCGGCCAGCAGTCCGTCGATGGCTTCCTCCGACAGGCCATCCGCTGCCGGAGCCGCTTCCTCAGGCGTCTCGAAGATGCCGATGATCTCCGCCATTTCCTCATAAACCGCCCTGGCCTTGGCAAAATCAGCCCCGTCAAAGGCCGTTTTCTGGTTCACTACTTCATTATAATAGATATTGATGTCCTTGGACAGAGCAAAAAGATAACTGATGGCCAGCGCCGTGTTGAAATCATCATCCATGGCTCCATAAAAATCCTTCTTGTAACCAGCCGCCTTTTCCGCCAACTCCCGGGCGGTATCGGCACTGCCTTCCATTCCGCTGAGCTCCCGGGCATAATCCAGGGAATTCCTCAGCCGCCCCAGGCTCACCTGGGCCTCCTTCAGCCGCTCATCGCTGAAATCCAGCGGGCTGCGGTAATGGGTCTGCAGAATGAAGAACCGCAGCACCTCGCCCGGATACTTCTTCAGTATATCCTGTACCGTAAAGAAATTATTCTTGGATTTGCTCATCTTTTCCTCATGGATGGTAATGAAGCCATTGTGCAGCCAATAGCGGGCAAAACTGTGGTAATCGCCGCAGCTGCACTGGGACTGGGCAATTTCATTCTCATGATGAGGGAAGATCAGATCGCTGCCGCCCCCATGGAAGTCAAAGGTCTTGCCCAGATATTTCAAGGACATGGTGGAGCATTCGATATGCCAGCCCGGACGTCCCTTGCCCCAGGGACTTTCCCAATAGGGCTCGCCCGGCTTGGCTGACTTCCAGAGCGCAAAATCCATGGGATGATGCTTGCGCTCATCCACTTCAATGCGGGCTCCCGCCTGCATATCCTCCAGCTTACGGCCGCTGAGCTTGCCGTATTCCGGGAATTTCTCCACGCTGAAATACACATCCCCCTCCAGCGGATAAGCGTACCCCCTGTCCACCAGTGTCTGGATCATAGCAATGATATCCGGGATATGATCCGAAACCCGGGGATAAAGATCCGCATGCTGGACCCCCAGCGCATCCATGGCCTCAAAGTAGCCATCGATATAGCGGTCAGCTATTTCCTTCCAGGTCACGCCCTGCTCATTGGCCGTGCGGATGATCTTGTCATCCACATCGGTAAAATTCTGGATATGCCTGACTTCATAGCCGCATTTACGGAAATACCGCTTGATTACATCCCAGGTCACAAAGGGACGGGCATTACCGATATGAGGATAGTTATAGGGGGTTACCCCGCAGACGTACATCCCCACCTTGCCAGGCTGCAAGGGCTTGAATTCTTCCTTTTGCTGTGTCAGTGTATTATAGACCTTTAACATTTTTGTTCCAGCTCCTTTTCCAATGTTTGAATGCGTTTTTCCAGTGTCTGTATATGGCGCAGCATGCACTGCATCATTTCATCCTCCGGATCCGGCAGGTTATCATGGGCCAGATCCACGTCATTTTCTTCCTCCAGCTCCCGGATGTTTTCATCCACGCTGATCCGCTCATCACAGGGCTTCGTTTCCGAGACCTTCTTGCCTCGCATGACCACTACCCGCCCGGGAATGCCCACTACGGTAGCATAGGCAGGCACCGGCTTCAGCACCACCGAGCCCGCGCCGATCTTTGCATGGTCCCCTACGGTAAAGGATCCCAGCACCTTGGCTCCGGAAGCCACCACCACGTTATTGCCGATGGTGGGATGGCGTTTGCCCTTTTCCTTGCCCGTCCCGCCCAGGGTCACGCCCTGATAGAGGGTCACGTTCCTGCCCAGCTCTGCCGTCTCACCGATGACAATGCCAGTACCATGGTCAATGAACAGTCCTTCGCCAATGGTTGCCCCGGGATGGATTTCTATGCCTGTCAGAAAGCGGCAGAAATTCGATATGAGCCGGGGAATGAGCACCCAGCCCCGCAGGTACAGTGCATGGGAAACACGATGCATCCAGATGGCGTGCAGACCGGAATAACAGAACAGCACCTCCAGCACGCTGCGGGCAGCGGGATCCCGCTCAAAGACTACCCGGATATCCTTTTTCAATCGCGAAAACAACTTCATAATCCCTCTCCTCTCAACGACAAAAAGCCCGCATCTCATGCAGAGACGCGGGCCGTGGTTCCACTCTGTTTGGATGATTGCTCATCCCACTCCAAGGCGTAACGCACCGCTGCGTCAGCACCTACAAAGCTTCGGTGCTGCAGCTCCCGGGTGCACTTCCGACAGCTTTCCCGCAGCCCCTTTCAGCATCCAGGGCCTCTCTGCAGCGGTACAGCCTCGTACTTTCCCGTTCATCGCTTTTCCATATATAAAATGCTATGTCCTCTATTTTAACAGAAATCTGCCGCCGATTCAATGTTATTTTACCACCGGCCCGCATGTCATTTTGCTTCCAGCCCGGCGACAGCATAGGCGGAAATCCCCTGCTCCGTTCCCGTGAACCCCAGCCGTTCTTCCGTGGTGGCCTTTACATTCACCTGATCCAGGGATGTTCCCAATACCCGGGCCAGGTTCTCGTTCATCTGCCCGATAAAGGGTGCCAGCTTCGGCTGCTGGGCAACAATGGTGGCATCCACATTGCCTACCCGCCAGCCCTTCTCTGCCAGCAGCCGGGCCACATGCTCCAGCAGCACCATGCTGGAAATCCCCTCATAGGCGGGATCCGTGTCCGGGAAATGACGGCCGATATCCCCCAGCGCCGCAGCGCCCAACAATGCATCCGCCACCGCGTGAAGCAGCACGTCCGCATCTGAGTGGCCCAGCAGCCCCAGCCGATGCGGCACCTCCACGCCGCCTAAGATCAGCCTGCGGCCCTCCACCAGCCGATGTACATCATACCCCATGCCAAATCTCGTCATATCCTTCCTCCTCTTCCTTTATCCTCTATCGCCGAAAAACCGCTCCTTCAATCCCGCGGCAGCATCCTTCAATACATCCTTCACGTCGTCCTTCATTTCCTGGAAATCCGTCTCCCGCAGAAGCGCTCCGGCTACCAGCAGATCCTCCGGTGTGGTCACCTTGATATTGCGGTAATCACTTTCCACCACCCGGACCGGAATCCCCAGCCGCTCCACCAGGCTTGCATCATCCGTTCCCAGGAACTCATCCTGCATGGCTTTCTGATAGGCTTCCAGAAGGACATCCCGCCGGAATCCCTGGGGTGTCTGAACCTCCCAGAGGCCGGCCCGGTTGGGGGTACGCTTGACAACCAGATCCTCCCCTACCACCTTGACCGTATTCTTTTCCCGCACCGCTGCAATAGCCGCACCATGCTCCCTGGCCCCTTCGATGACCCGTTCGATGACATCCTGCCGCACCAGCGGGCGGGCCGCATCATGGACCAGTACGATATCCGTGGACGGCTCTATACAGCCCAGACCGTTCTGCACGGAATACTGCCGCTCCGCTCCCCCCGCCGTCACCTTCCAGGGCTTGAGCTTGGGAACCTTCGCCAGCACACGTTCAATCATGGAAACCTCATCGGCTCCCACCACAACGATCAGCCGATCCACTGACGGACAGGCTGAGAATTTCAGCAGCGTGCGCACCAGGATAGGCTTCCCGGAAAGCTCTAAAAACACCTTGTTCATTCCAGCCTGCATGCGTCTTCCCTGCCCCGCAGCCGGAAATATCACCGTAACCATAGTAAATCCCCCTTCTTGCCAACATCATAGAAAAAAACGCCCTAAAAAAAGGAGGCCAGTCCAGCGCCCCCTTCTCTTTATTTTGGTTTCGCAAAAATCATGCGGCCGGCAGCTGTCTGCAAAGCTGAGGTTACCTCCACATCAATGGTATTATTGATATGGCGGCGGCCATTTTCAATGACGATCATCGTGCCGTCATCCAAATAGGCTACTCCCTGGCCGGCTTCCTTTCCTTCCTTCACCACACTGACCCGCATGGTCTCTCCCGGAATCACCACCGGCTTGACCGCATTGGACAGCTCATTGATATTGAGTACGGGAACGCCCCGCAGCTCGGAGACCTTGTTCAGGTTATAATCATTGGTAATGATCTTGCCGCCCACGATCTGTCCCAGGCGCACCAGCTTGGAATCCACCTCGGTGATATCATCGAAATCCCGATTGTCGATTTCCACCTGCATATGGGACTCGGTACGGATCCGCTGCAAAATATCCAGCCCCCGCCGTCCCCGGGTACGCTTCAGCAAATCTGAGGAATCAGCAATATGCTGCAGCTCCTCCAGTACGAATACCGGAATGAGCAATGTTCCCTCAATGAAGCCGCTCTGACAGATATCCGCAATGCGCCCGTCGATGATCACACTGGTGTCCAGCAGCTTGTACAGTTTGCCGGCCGATGCCGTTCCTGACTGCTGCGGCTGCTGTGCAGTTCCAGCCGCAGCCGGTCCACTGGCCGCGGTATTCTTCATTTCCTTGTTCTTGGCGTATTCCTTGACCATTCGCGGCAGAAAATCAAAGAGCTCCACGATTTCCTTGCGCTTTTTGATCATGATATGGATTCCCAGATACCCCAGCACGATGCTGAAAATCACCGGGATATAGTCACCCACCACTGGAATCTTGGAAAAGGCATTCCCCAACAAATTAGCAATAATAAGTCCGATGGCAAGCCCTATGGCGCCGGCGATGACATCGTGGATCGGCATCTTGTTCAGCTGTCCTTCCACCCATACCGAAAAGCGCTTCAGCTTGCGAATAAAATACGCTGAGGAAAAAAATCCAATGATCCCGCCCAGCACAGCTCCCAACAGGATACAGAGCAGATTTGCCAGCGTAATGCGGAAAATCCCCATATCCATTTTCAGGATTTCTGTACTGATAAAAAAAGCCAAAAGCGGACTCGCCAGCTGCATCAATGCGCCGCCCGCAATGGCAAGGAACACGGTTATGAAAAACCTTAATACCTTATCTAGTAACATTCCTCCACCTCTCCATCTCCTTTAAAGTCTGTTCCTGCAACATCATACTAATAATTTTCTGCTTTGTCAAAAATTACCGGTCAAAGCCATTGTCTGCCAGCTGGTCATCCATCCATTTCTCAACAGTTTCCGGCGTTTTATCGCAGGCATAGACCAGCTCGCTGATAAGGATCTGCTTGGCCAGATCCAGAAGCCGCCGCTCCCCGCTGGAAATTTTCCGCAGCCTGTCCTGCAGGATGAGATTGCGGGTAACTGCCGCCACGTCGCAGATGTCCCCTGACTTCAGCCGATCCAGATTGGCATGGAACCGCTTATTCCAGCTTCCCATCACCTTCTCCGGCACATCATGCAGCACCTCCTTGACTTCTTCCACCCCATCCATGGAAATGACATCCCTGAGCCCGATATTATCCACATTATCCGTCGGAATCATCACTTTCATGTTGCCCAGCGGCATTTTCAGGATATAATACAGCTTGCTTTCACCCATGACCTCACATTCCTCGATCCCGGAAATTATTCCGGCACCATGCATCGGGTACACAACCCTGTCACCTACATGCAGCAAACACACACCCCCTAAAATTTTTAAGGACATGCTTTTATTATATCATGAAATAATCGTTTTTAAAAGTTATAATTTTATCACTTATAAAAATACCTGTCAACTACTATAATAAAAATTCGAGAAATTTCCTTGAAAACCTTCGGAGAAAACCCATTTGAAGCCCTACCGGGGAATTGCCAAAATCCCCCTGACGTAGTATGATTTTATGGTATCACCTGATATTGAAAATTTGCTGATAAACGAACAAAGGAGTGTCTTTTTCTATGGATATTTTCTTGCAAAACACCAATGAGCTGCTGGCCCATCCGGCCAGTCTCTTTGCCCTGCTGGGCGTGCTGCTGCTCATCACGCTGTTCCTGCGGCTGCGGCACATCCGCATGACCACTACCATGCTGGTCTACATAGGCCTCATGCTGGCAGTCACCATCCTGCTCCATCAGCTGAAGCTGTACCACATGCCCCAGGGCGGCAGCATCACCTGCGGAGCCATGCTGCCGCTGCTCTTTATCGCCTACCGCTACGGTCCAGGCATCGGCTGCCTCACCGGATTCCTCTACGGCCTCATCAATATCCTGCAGGATCCTTTCATCCTTCACCCCCTGCAGGTGCTCTTCGACTATCCGCTGCCCTACATGATGCTGGGGCTGGCCGCACTCTGGCCCGGCCACCGCTGCCTTTCCACGCTGCTGGCCTTCTGCGGCCGCTATCTGTGCCACTTCATTTCCGGCGCGGTATTCTTTGGGTCCTATGCCCCCGAAGGCACCTCTCCTTACCTTTACTCCCTGGTATTCAATGCCACCTATCTGCTGCCGGAGTTCCTCATCTGCTTTTTGCTTTTGAAGCTCCTCCCCGTCACCCGGCTGCTCCGCGCCATGGACCGAAGCTCTACCGGCTGTACGAACTGAACAGTCTCCATAAAAAATCTGCATCGGCCTTATCGCCGGTGCAGATTTTTTATCGTCATTCCTTGGGCATCGCCAGCCGCAGGGCATCGCCCAGGCTGGCTGCGCCATAGAGATGTACCCCTGCAGGCAGCCCCTCTCCCTTGAGCTGATCCTGGTTTTTCTTCGGCAGGATCACATTTTTGAAGCCCAGCTTGGCAGCCTCCCGTATACGGCTTTCCGCCTGGCTTACCGCCCGGACCTCTCCGGAGAGCCCCACTTCGCCGAACAGGATGGTTTTTGGCAGCAGCCGGCGGTTGGCAAAGCTGGAGGCCATAGCCACACAGATTCCCAGATCAGCGGCCGGCTCATCGATGCGGATGCCGCCGGCGGCCTTTACATACACATCGCAGGCTCCAATGGAGAGATGGACCCGCTTTTCCAATACAGCCAGCAGCAGCTGGATGCGCTTGATATCCACGGAATCCGAGGTACGCCGGGGGGGAACATAAGGAGTCTGGGCCACCAGGGCCTGCAACTCCACCAGCAGCGGACGCGTCCCCTCCACCGTGGGGATGATCACCGTGCCCGAATCCTCCTCCCGATCAGAAAGGAACAGCTTGGAGGCATCCGGCACATCCACCAGACCGATATCCCTCATTTCAAACAGACCGATCTCATTGGTACTGCCAAAGCGGTTCTTCACCGCCCGCAGCACCCGGAATTCCGCATTGCGCTCGCCCTCGAAATAAAGTACGGTATCCACGATATGCTCCAATACTCTGGGGCCGGCCAGGGTGCCGTCCTTCGTCACATGGCCCACCACAAAGGCAGCAATCCCATTGGTCTTAGCTATGCGCAGCAGTTCCACGGAACATTCCCGCACCTGGCTCACACTGCCCGGTGCACTCTGCACATCCGGACGAAAAACGGTCTGGATGGAATCGATGACCACCAGCTCCGGCTTCGTGCGCAGGATATGCTGCTCAATGGTCTCCAGATTCGTCTCGCTCACCACCAGCAGCTCTTCCGCGATGGCCTGCAGCCGATCCGCCCGCATGCGCACCTGCCGGGTACTTTCCTCGCCGGTCACATAAAGCACCCGCCGGTGCTCCCGGGCCACATTGGCACAGACCCTGAGGGTCAGTGTGGACTTGCCCACGCCAGGATCACCTACAATGAGCACCATGGAACCAGGGATGATACCGCCTCCCAGCACCCGGTCCATTTCCGGCGAACCGGTGAGGAACCGGGGCAGGTCCTCCACTGTCACATCCCCGATGGGCTGCGGTGCCGCTGCGTCTGACAGTCCCAGCCGCAGGCCGCCGCTTTTGCTTTCCGGCTGCACCACCTCTTCCACCATGGTATTCCAGGCTCCGCATCCAGGGCAGCGGCCCAGCCACTTGGGCGCGTCATAGCCGCAGTCCTGACAGACATACACCGTTTTCTTCTTGGCCACATTATCCATCCTTCCGTTGAAAGATTCGCCGCAGCAGCCGGCCGCACCAGCGCAGCAGCCAGCCCGCCGCAATGAGGATATTCAACAGGAAATTCCCTGCCCGTCCGGCTGCTCCGGAGGGGGCCAGTTTATTTTTCTGACGCCTCGGCATGATCCGCAGCATCCTCCTTCAAAGCCTCGGTTTTTTTCACGAAATCCAGCTCACCGTCCACCTTTTTCACATAGATGGTATCCCCGGGCTTAAAGGATTTGCGCAGCAAACGCTCGGCGATCTCATCCTCAATGAGCTTTTGGATAGCCCGCTTGAGGGGCCGGGCTCCAAACTTGAAATCCGTTCCCTGCTCTATGAGCCGGGCCTTGGCTGCCGGACTGATTTCCAGCCGGATATCCTTTTCCGCCAGCCGCAGCTTCACGCCGCGCAGCAGGATATCCACGATTTTGGCCAGTTCGTTCTTGCCCAAAGGATGGAATACCAGCATCTCATCGATGCGGTTCAGGAATTCCGGCTTGAACAGCTTCTTTACCTCAGCCAATACCCGCTTTTTGCCATCCTGCTCCTCTTCCTTCCGGACATCTGCCCCAGTGGCAAACCCCATGGCCGGTGTCTCCCGGCGCAGCAGGTCCGCCCCCACATTGGAGGTCATGATGATCACCGTGTTCTTGAAGTCCACGGTTCTGCCCTGGCTGTCCGTCAACCGGCCATCCTCCAGCACCTGCAGCAGGATATTGAACACATCATAATGAGCTTTTTCAATCTCATCCAGCAGGATGATGGAATAGGGCTTGCGCCGCACCGCATCGGTGAGCTGACCGCCCTCTTCATAGCCTACATAGCCCGGAGGCGCTCCCACCAGACGGGAGACCGTATGCTTTTCCATGTACTCCGACATATCAAAGCGGATAATGGCATCCTCGCTGCCAAACAAGGCCTCGGAAAGAGCCCGGGCCAGCTCTGTTTTGCCCACACCTGTAGGTCCCAGGAACAGGAAGGAACCAATGGGCCGCTTCGGATCCTTGAGCCCGGCCCGGGCCCGGCGCACGGCCTTGGAAACTGCGTTCACAGCCTCCTCCTGGCCTACCACCCGCTTTTGCAGCAGCTTCTCCATGTGGAGAAGACGCTCCGATTCCTTGGCAGCCAGCCGCTGCACGGGGATGCCTGTCCAGACGGCCACCACCTCCGCAATATCATCAGCCCCCACCGTGATGCGGTTATTCTCTTTTTTCTGCCATTTCTGGCTGGCTTCCTCCAGCTCTGCCTTCACGCCGGCCTCCTCATCCCGGATCTTCGCAGCCCGCTCATACTCCTGAGCAGTAATGGCTGCTTCCTTTTCCCGGCGCATGGTTTCCAGCTTTTCCTCCAGTGCCTTTACAGCGGTAGGCTGTGCCAGAGCCTTCATCCGCACCTTGGACGCCGCCTCATCCATGAGATCGATGGCCTTGTCCGGCAGGAACCGGTCTGTGATGTAGCGGTGAGACAGCCGCACAGCGGCCTCGATAGCCTCATCCTTGATCTGAGCCCGGTGGAAGGCCTCATATTTATCCCGGACCCCATGGAGAATACGGATAGCGTCCTCCACCCCCGGCTCCCCCACCATGATGGGCTGGAAACGGCGCTCCAGCGCTGTATCCTTTTCAATGTATTTCTTGTATTCCTTCAGCGTCGTAGCCCCGATGACCTGGATCTCTCCACGGGAAAGCGCCGGCTTCAATATATTCGCCGCATCAATAGAGCCCTCTGCCGCACCGGCACCAACAAGGGTATGCATCTCGTCGATGAACAGGATCACATTGCCATCCTGCATGATCTCCTCAATGATGCTTTTAAGCCGTTCCTCAAACTCGCCCCGGTATTTTGCCCCGGCCACCAGTGAGGCCATGCTCAGGGACACCACCCGCTTCGGCTGCAGCATATGGGGCACCTTCCCCTGGACGATGCACTGTGCCAGACCTTCCGCAATAGCGGTCTTGCCCACACCGGGCTCCCCGATGAGCACCGGATTGTTTTTCGTCCGACGGGACAGGATCTGGATGACCCGCTCGATCTCCTTGTCCCGACCGATCACCGGATCCATTTTATCCTGTGCGGCCATTTCATTGAGATCCCGGCCATACTTATTCAGCAGCGGCGTTGCCGTGGAGCCGGTCCGCTCCCTGGAACCATGCGGCATGTTTTCCGCGGGCGGCTCCTCCTGGGACCCGCCCAGCATCTCCACTACCGTATCCCTTACAATGTCCAGATCGGCACCTAAGGAAAGCAGCACCCGGGCGGCAATGCCTTCGGTTTCGCGGATGATTCCCAGCAGGATATGCTCCGTACCGATATAATTATGGCCAAAGGACCGGGCCTCTGCTACAGCCAGTTCCATGACCCGCTTGGCCCGGGGCGTATAATAAAGGTCCCTGGCACCATATTCTTCCGTATCGTTGAGCACAGCCTCCACCCGGCGGTGCACGGTCTCAAAATCAATGCCCATGGCATGCAGCGCCCGGGCCGCAATACCTTCCCGCTCATGGAGCAGTCCCAAAAGCAGATGCTCGGTGCCGATATAGTTCTGTTCCAGGTCCTGTGCCTCATACTGGGCATATTCCAGCACCTTTATGGCCCGGCTGGTAAATCTGTTGTTCATAACTATCACTCCTGCCCGGCGCGCGGACCGTCCAGTATCTGTCGAACGATATCCGCCCGCTTGCGATCGATTTCATTCTTTGACATATTTTCGTTGCCCGCCTGCTGCTGCAGATAGTTGGAGCGTCCTGCCACCAAGAGCTCCGTGAAGGACTCCGGCCGAACGTCTGGCAAAATGCCCAGATCGATTCCCAGCCGAACCTTGCTCAAAAGACTCAGGGCCTCCGTATCCGCCAGAAAACGAGCGTATTTCAAAGTGCCATAGGCCCGCCAGATCTCATCCTCCAGACGGTCCTTTGTATAAAGTGTCAGCGCCTTGCGGGCCCGATATTCATGGGCAACGATTTCTCGCACGGCACTGGTGATATTCTCTAAAAGCTCCTCCTCTGTGAAGCCAAGGGTCAGCTGATTAGAAATCTGAAAGATATTGCCGACCTCTTCACTTCCGTCGCTGTACAGGCTGCGCACCGCCAATCCCAGCTGCGGAGATATATTGATGATATTATTGATATTCCTGGTAAAGACCAGCCCCGGTAAATGCAGCAGCACAGATGCCCGAAGGCCTGTACCCAGATTTGTGGGACAGGAGGTCAGATACCCCATTTTCTCATCAAAGGCAATGTCCAGCTGCGCTTCAACGGCATCATCAATACGCGAGGCCATGGCAAAGGGACGCTTCAAATCCAGCCCCGGAGCCATGCACTGGATGCGCAGATGATCCTCCTCATTGACCATGATACCAGCCTGCCGGTCTTCACTGATGAACAGCTGACGATACTGTGGATTCTTCAGCAGATTGCGGCTCACCAGCTGTTTTTCCAGCAGCACATTCTTCTGCAGCTGAGTCAGCTGATCCATGGACAGCCGGTCAAAAGGCTGTCCCACCGCGGAGGCAACAGCGCCCAAGGCCGATTCCGCCAGCTGCTGTACCTGTGCCAGCTGCGTGAAATTTGCCCGATTGGGAAAAGGCAGCTCCCGGAAATTCCTGGCCAGACGAATGCGGCTGGCCAGGACCACATCACTGCCTGCCCCACTGCCATTCAGCCAGGAAAGGTTATAGTTTGCAAAAAGTTCTTCTACAGCCATCATTCAGCCTCCTTTCCCGGCAGCTCCGCCATTTTTTTCTCCAAAGCCCGTATCTCATCCCGATACTGGGCGGCTTTTTCGTATTCTTCATTGGTCACACAGTTTTCCAGCTTGCGGCGCAGCCGGTCCAGAGAATGCTTGAGCTCCAGGGCTCCCCCGGAACGATGGGGAATCTTGCCGCTGTGGATGCTGGCCCCATGAATGCGGCGGATAATAGGCTCCAGCTGATGCCGAAAGGTCTGATAGCAGACACTGCAGCCGATTTTTCCTGTATGCAGGAAATCACTGTAGCTCATACCGCAATGGGGACATACCATTTCCTGCATTTCCCGGTTTTCTGTCTCTGCCTCATTCTGGCTTCCACTAAAAATCCCCTTGAGAAAATCATTCATGGAAACGTTTTTCTCCGGCTGTGCCACTAAATTTCCGTATTTAGCCGCACAGGCCTCACAAAGATTCTTATCGATCCTGCCTTCAGGACTGATCTGCACAATATGCACACAGGCCTCATTCTTTTTACAATCATCACAAAGCATAGCTGCGCCTCCTATGAAAAATTCTCCAAAGTAATTAACAATGATTTTATGAGATGCACCCGATCCCCGGCCCCCATCTTATTGTAGGCCGCAGTGACCGCCTGCATGAACAGTGCTCCCTCCCGGTTGGAAATCATCCGATGCTGCAGCAGATACCGCACCATCGACTGCACTTCAGCGTATTGGGTCCCTTCATTGACTTTGCCCAGCATATCCTGATAGATAAGATTCTGCAGCGGAACCTGCACAATGCGGATAAAACCGCCCAGACCACGGCGGGACTCCACCACAAAGCCCTTGTCCTGGGTAAAGCGAGTGCTCAGCACGTAGCTGATCTGAGAGGGCGCACAGGAAATCTCATCCGCGATATCCGTGCGCCGCAGCTCCACCTTGCCATTCTGCTGCTCGGCTAAACGGCGCAAAATGTACTCTTCGATTAAATCGGCTATATTACTCATTTTCATCACCCTCATATCATTGACCATTTGACTTTTACTTTATTATATTTGACTATTTGACATTATGCAAGCTTTTTTTCTGCCTGCTGCCGAAGTCCTCCATCTCCGCCATTAAAAATCGGTGCGCTGAATTGAAAAGTTAAATGCCATTTGTAACAGTAACAAAAAGAAAGTGGTAATAACTCTTGCACAAAGGGCATAAATTTGCACTTATTACATCAATAAGGTGCAATAAGTTTTGCAGAAATGCAAGAAAAGGTGAATATTCATCTAATGGATTCGTAAAAAAGTGTAAGGCAAACAAGGTGGCGCGAAGTCCCAGATATCATCTGCAAGACTTATTGCCACTTCAGCATAAGGCATGAATTTGTTTGTGCCCGACAGTGCTAAATCAAAATATGGTTAATGCTGGGTGAGCTTTAAGAGCCCTGGCCTGAGTATAAAGGAGCGGGCTTTGCGTCTGGATATCCTTCTGGATACCTTGCGGCGCAGGTCCATGCTCATGATGCCGGCAACTTCATGCAGGGTATCATCCTCAATATAGTTGTAGAGCGTCCTTACGGAAATATGGAGCTCAGGGTGAGTCTGGATAATCTGGTAAGGCGACAGGCCATTCTTAAGCAGTGGAGCGATGATGCTGCCAATCCATTTCGCTTCTGAAGTTGTAAGATCAGCCCCCATACGGGAGTCCTTGAGGGTAGTCTGGTACTCATCCTCAGCATGAACGGCTGTATAACGAAACTTGTTAAAGCGGCAGGAACGGTATTTATTGCAGCCGTTGCATGCTCCCGGGGAGCGGTCTCTCCGACTACATAGGAAAGGTATGTAGTCAGGACAGTCCGAAGGGCATTGGCGGTTATGCTCACATTTCTTGTAAGCAG
>JGI20225J20221_1000197_pt1 | contig 145753 bp, 131 predicted proteins | sample BioMet4_FD_20221 | JGI IMG/M metagenome (IMG submission 20221) | reverse complement strand
AGATTGTCCTCGCTCCAGTCAAGCTGGTAGGCGTACTTTTGGACAGTCTTGAAGCTGTGACCTGTCTTTCGGGAAATTTCTCGCAAACTTAGGTCTTCATTTTCGTAGAGATCTTTGATATTATTTACTTGAGCCATTCTTAACACCTTTCTGCTACCTCCTTAGTCCTTAACAAACTAATGGTAGCGGTTATTTCATGTGCTGACAATGGCTCACTTTTTATGCCATCTGGGGTGCTAACTTTTTCGAGACCTTTTGCGATACTTTCATTTTACCGAAAACAATTATAACCCAATAAGAATATTCTGTCAATTTATGTGCAATTTCCATAATAAGTTGTTTTGCAAATGCTTTTATATTTAAATTATGGTGTGACACACAAATTCTGCAACTATGTAAAGAGGCTAACGAAATATACGATGCCCCCCGGTTGAAATTATGTATATGGTAAAAGGCCAAATATCTTGTTTTTAAATCCCAGAGGGCTTGCCTAATTTGTTTTATAAAGTAAAATTATAAATACACTAGGAGGAGATCCAAAAAAGAATGCCTGAGTAGAATCATGCATAGTGCGTCTTGTCCAAGTATTGCTTGACGGCGTCTGCGCCGCCTGAACTCACGCTACCGTTCTACTCAAGTGTTCATAATGCGAATTGCGTACAAAAGTAATTCTAAGGAAGTGAAAGCATGGGTGATGGTTTATTGAGGGACATTCCTGTTGGCAGCGAAGACGCAATGAAGGGCAGGTTTCTGACATTATGCTCGACTGCGAAAAGCTGCTGATTGAAGTGAGCTCGAAACTGACTCGGCGCAGATGTAATCACATATATCAGTCCGAAGTCTGAAAAGCAATGATTAAAGCAACATTTTATGTGAAGTTTCAGCATCTTTAACACTCGGCCCTTGGAGAGGGGCTTTAAAAACTACTACTCAATAATGCGGGGAAAGAGAAAAATGAAAAAGCGCTTTGAAAATATGAAAGTGTCACGAAAGCTGACAACCGGATTTCTCATTGTTGCCCTTATTGGAACTGTTATTGGTATTGTAGGTATTTTTAATTTGATTAAATTTTCTAACGATCAGCAGGTAACCTATGATCAATGCACCATGGGAATAAAATACGCTTCCCAGGCGGAAACGGACTTTATGGCTCTTGGGAAGGCAACAAGCGGACTACAGCTCAATTTGAACAACACGGATGCTAAAGAGCAATACATCGAAAAAGTCGAAGGCTATATTGATGCAATGGAGACGGACTTTGAGGCATATAGCAACACGATTTCCAGCGATGAGGACAAAAACAATCTGGACGCTGTTAAATCCGCATACTCTACTTATCTGGAAATAATAAATTCAACCCTGACCATTGCCAAATCCGGCGGAACCTCTGATGATATGATGGCAAATTTGTCTCAGGCGGCATCTGTTGCCAACGACGCTGCCAAAGCGTTCGACTCCCTGACGGAATATAACGCCACCCTTGCGCAAAACGACATCGCGGCCAGCAAAACGTCGATAATCTTTTCCATCTCCCTGATGATCGCCGTAATCTTGATTTCCTTTGTGATTTCTTTTATCTTAAGTCGCTTTATATCCGGCATGATCAGCAACCCCATGCAGAAATTTGCAGCGTTTGGCGAGTTACTGGCGGTTGGTGATATTGATGCAAGCAAAGTTCTGAACAAAGAAGACTTGCAGTTGAAATACAGGAAAGACGAAGTCGGGACGCTTGCCTTATCTTTTAATAAGGTGATGGAAAGTACCGCCGAGCAAGCTCGAAAGACTGCGGCAATTGCGGAGGGTGATCTTACCACTGTCATAACGGTAAGATCTGAATTTGATGTCATGGGCAAAGCTCTCACCGACCTTGTGGCAAAATTTCATGACCTCGCGACCTCCATTGTCACATCCGCCGATCAGGTGGATGCAGGTGCAACGCAGGTGGCGGATTCCAGTACAGCACTTTCTCAGGGCGCGACGGAGCAGGCCAGCTCCGTTGAGGAACTGTCGGCGTCCATGGAAGAAATCACCTCACAAACGACACTGAATGCTGAAAACGCGCAAAAAACCAATACGCTGGCAGCTAGCATTCAAAGGGATGCAAATTCCGGCAATGCGCAAATGGTGGAAATGCTTCGCGCTATGGATGAGATTAATACTTCTTCTGTTAGTATCAGTAAAATCATTAAGGTAATCGACGATATCGCTTTCCAGACAAATATTCTGGCGCTCAATGCGGCCGTGGAGGCAGCCAGAGCGGGAAGCGCGGGCAAGGGCTTTGCCGTGGTGGCCGAAGAAGTCCGAAATCTTGCGGGAAAGTCCGCACAAGCTGCAAAAGAGACGACAGAGTTGATCGAAACTTCCATGCAAAAAGTGGATGCCGGAACGAATATCGCAAAAGAGACGGCGGGCGCGTTGGGCAAAATTTTGGAAGGGGTTTCTCAGGCCGGCGAGCTTGTCGGAGCAATCGCTACCGCTACAAACGAACAGGCGGCGGCTTTGGAACAGATCAATCAGGGGATTGTTCAGATATCGCAGGTTGTTCAGAGCAATGCGGCCTCTGCCGAGGAAAGCGCGGCAGCCAGCGAAGAGCTTTCTGCTCAGGCCGACAGCTTGAAGGATTGTGTCAGTGTATTTAAGTTAAATAAACATTTTGCCGATGGGAAAGATGAGCCGATTCCGGACGAAGAGCCAATGAGGAAAATCCCGTACCAAACGGCTTCATCCAAAGCGGCAATACCTTTTGCGGGCGGCGGCGTGAAAAAATACTAACGGTAAAAACAAATATCGGTACAAACGCAGGCGTGAGATGCTGATTCTGCAAACATCTCACGCCTGGGAAGTATTTTGAGAGCTATATAGACGATCATTGGATAACTGAACGTTTCAGCCAAGAAAAGGAGATAAAACCACAGGCCGTTGCTGAGTTACATCGGCCCGTTACGACAGTTGAGGATTTTATTCACGTTTTTTCAAAGAACGTGAACGGTCTCCCATAGCACGGCGTTATCAGTCATCGCATACGTACGATTGTCACAAAAGAAGGTAATCAGACTTGAATCATTTGAATGGCACAAATAACCGCAGGTCTATTTCAATAATATGGGTATTTATTATTACATTTATTCTGTTACTGCTTATTACAATAATCGGTATCAGCTACATGGTGTTCTCAAATTGGGAAGTTTCCGGAAAAGAATTCACAGCTGGGCTTGCGAGAAAAATGACTTTGGGGATTGAAGACCGGGTTAATTCGTTCATACAGTCGTCCTTGAACATGAACGACGTAAACAGCAAACTCTTTGAAGACGGCGTAATAAACTTTTCGGACGACGAGAGCCGCGACAAGTTTCTTACCAACAGCCTGCACTCTTTTTCGGACTATATCTACAGCTACGGCTTCGGCACGACAGCGGGTGAATACTTCGCAGCGCGCAGAAATCAAAGCGGTAAGATGGAACTCACAAAAAGCAATCATGAGACAAGTAATGAATCATGGGTCTATACAGTGAACGAGGATATGTCCGCAGGTGCTTTTTTAAATAGTGAGGAAGCGCGCGATCCTCGTGCAGCGGAATGGTATCAGTCTGCCGTTCAAGCTAAAGGACCGGCGTTTTCCGCAGTATACAGATGCTCCTTCATGAAGGATCTGGCCATCTCCGCTGCTCAGCCGGTGTATAACGACAATGGTGAGGTTCAAGTCGTCCTTAACGCGCGCATTCTCCTGTCCGACATGAATAAAACACTTACGAATATCGTTGACGGATATGGCGGTTACGTTGTTATTATGGAAAATAATTCGAGGTACCTGATTGGCAATTCTTTAGGCGCTGATAACTATGAGTTTGCAGCGGATGGCGCACTTGAGCGAAAGACTGCCGATGTTCTTGGAAATTCCGCAATTAAACAGGCTTACAAGCAGTATCTGCTTACCGGTGATTCCAATCAATTTGTAGAAGGAGAAAGCGGTGGGCTGTTTGCAAGTTTCTGTGAATATAAACTGCCGGGTATAGATTGGATTATCGTGTCCGCAATTCCTGAAGAGACTTTGACAACGGAGCTGATGCAAAGTATTCGCACAACTGCGCTCCTTGTCTGCATCGCCGGACTGCTCTCTGTTCTGGTGTTTTTTATGATCAGCCGAAAGCTACTAAAGCCCATGTTCGGTTTGTTAAGCGCCTCAGAGCAGTTCGCTGCCGGTGATTTGAATAAAAGAGCCTTGATTATAAGAAATGATGAAATTGGAAGAATATCCGAAGCCTTTAACCAGGTAGCGGACAACATGCAGGCTCTTATTAACAATCTTGAGCAAACTGTGGCTTCGAGAACAAAAGAACTAAAACAGGCAAACGATGATCTGGGGGAACACCGCAATCAGCTGCAGCTAATACTGGATGCCATGGCGGAAGGCATATTTGGCACGGATCTTGAGGGCATCTGTACCTTCTGCAATGCAAGCTGCCTACGCCTTTTGGGCTTTGAGCACACCCAAGATATGCTCGGGAAGGAAATTCGGTCTCTTATCCGCCATAGCTACAGAGATGGGACTCTGCGCTCAAAAAGCGAGCGTCCCCTGACCGAATATCTGACGGCAGGGATGGCCGGACAACCGGTTGAGGACGTGTTCTGGCGGGCGGGGGGTGGTTGCTTCGACGCCGAATGGCGCGCAATGCCTCGACTGAAAAACGGACGTAGGGACGGCTTTGTCGTCACGTTTACGGATATTACCGTGCGGAAGCAGGAGGAAGAGAAAATTCTTTTTTTAAGCTGCCACGACGCAATGACAGGCCTTGAAAACAGACGCTGCTTTGAACATGAAATGGAAATGATGGATACTAAGGAGAATGTTCCTATATCCGTTATTTATATAGATCTCAACGGGCTGAAGATGATAAATGACGCCTTCGGGCATTCCGCGGGGGATGAGCTGATTGTAAATGCGGCAGAGGTACTGAAAGGAAACTGCCGAGAAAGTGATGTTGCCGCCCGTGTCGGTGGTGATGAGTTTGCCATTCTGCTACCTAGGACTGCGCTTCGAGACGCCGAGATGATCGCAAATAGGCTGAAAACTGAGTTTTCACGTAAAGAAGTCCATATGATCTGCGGCAGTATGGCTATTGGTGTAAGTACAAAAACTCGAAGCTATCAAATACTTGAGCAAACATTAAAGATTGCCGAAAATGAAATGTACAAAGAGAAAAACATCTCCGGAAAGAGATTCGGAGCAGATGCTATTAAAAGTATTATCCGTTCACTCCATCAAAAAAGCCCCAGGGAAAAGAGACATTCAGAGGAGGTTAGCAGGCTTTGCGAAGAAATCGGTACAGCTATGAGGCTTCCTGAACCCGAAATTCGAAAGCTTCGCGATGCCGGATATTTGCACGATATCGGCAAGATTGCGCTGAGCAACGATATTCTCGAAAAGGACCCGGAGACGCTAACTGAGGGGGAAAAAGAACGAGTACGACAGCATCCCGCGGTGGGTTATCGGATTCTGAACCTGTACGAGGACTCGGCAGATCTTGCGGACGGCGTTTTTGGACATCACGAAAGATGGGACGGCTCGGGGTATCCGAAAGGGTTGAAGGGCGAGGAAATCCCCTTCATTTCAAGGATTATTGCGATAGCCGAAGCCTATGAGCGGGTACGAAACAGAGGCAATTATTTGGAAGAGAGTAAAGAATGTGCGCTGCGGGTAATTCTAGAGGGAGCTGGAAAGCAATTTGATCCAAGTATTCCTGAGCATTTACGACAAGCGCTGATTCTTGATATATCATAACCAAGTATTAATTCCTTTGTGTTTAAATGTCTATACTTGCACATTGTACCAGAAGGAAAAAGAGAAAATGTACCAAACATTATGTAGTGAATCTAATGTGAGTCAGATTATTCGCTCTCTTCCGTGTGAGCAGATCCGGCATTTAATATATGTCAAACACTACGTAGATATTATTACTGAAATGATTCTTCGTACTGGTGCATATCCGGAGACTATAACATTAGGCGGATACAAGCTTTTTGGGAAAGCAGCCTTTTATCATGATATTGGAAAAGCTTGGGTGCCAGAAGAGATTCTCTCAAAGCCGGATCAACTCACAGCAGAAGAAATGAGTTTAATGCGAAAGCACACTTTGTTCGCCGAGAAGCTTTTTAAACGAATCTCAAATGGCTCTGTTTCCGGAATACCCGCAGATCTAATACAATTGGCGCACGACTCCGCTGCCTATCATCATGAGTGGTGGAATGGAAACGGCTATCCGTATGGCATTGGATTTGAACGAATACCCCTAATAGCTCGGATTACCTCCGTGTGTGATGTTTATGATGCGATTACGAGCGATCGGTCCTACCGGAAGGCACACAGCCATGAATATGCCTGCGGTGAGATAGAAGCAAACGCAGGAACCCAGTTTGATCCAGCGCTGGCAAAATTGTTTTTGGACAATGAATCTCGGTTTTTGGTTTTTTAGGTAGCGAGAACAACCGAAGATATCAGAAGTAATTTTATGAAACTTCAATTATCCAACGCAATAGGCCGACCAGCTGCCTTTTGAGCAGTGGGCCTAGGGTTTGAAACCCTGCCTGGTCACTAACAAGAGACTTGTCCGAATACATACGGTTTATCTTTGTAAACGGCCTTTTAGACTGCATAATAAATTGCGATTCGGATTGAGCCTCAAAAAAGCAATAGGCTAGGGATTGCTCCCTAGCCTATTGCTTTTTTTACTTACTGTAGGCCTTTTTCTTGCCACCACCGCATTTTTCTTTTGCTAATACCAATATCTCCGCACAATGCGTGTGTATTTCCTCTAATTCCTAATCGTTTTAATTGATTATAAATTTCATTTGTCCTATCACTTAAACACTGGAAAATATTGTTTATATATGCTAAAGGGCTGCTGTAGGCCTAGGCAGGGTCCTCCCCTGGTACATCATAAAGGCCTGTAATGGCAGTGCCGTTGCTGCCGTCATGCATGCCTGTTTCCACATCCGCTGTCGCCATGTGGCCTCCTCGACGCTGGCAAAGCTGTTTAAGAACGTTCCGTTTAGCCACGATTGGATGTAGAAAGCATGATAGTAAGTGTCTCCCTGCTTACATTCGCTATGAAACCGCTTGCTCTCCAATGCGTATTTGCACTTTCAGCAAACAGGCGACCGGGATCTGTATCTGGGAATCGGAAAATGCACAATAAAATATACCTGCACACAGCTGGACTCCAATGTGATCGCACATTTTGAAATAAAAGATCCATACAATTTTGAGCAGATTCGTTCATTTCACGGCAATGACAAAACCTTTGTAAGGTTCAATTTGAACATCGGAAATCCGGCAAATGACGCGGGACTTTTACCACAGTCGGATGAGGTTATTCCAAAAAACAGGGATGATTAAGGTGCATAACTATGGTGAAGAAACGCGGTGCTACGGCACAAAACGGGATCACTCCATGTCCTATGGCGTGCTGGGTGGGTTTGGCTTTTTGTTTTGCTGCCGCTTTTAATTGTGCTGTATTTCATATGGCCCAGCTATATGTATTCGAAAGCCCACCCTTTTTTCCAGAGGGGACGCAGGTTACGCGAACAGATGACCGCGGATTTCACGCGGGTGGAGCCGCAACTGATACGGCTTATATTCCGCCAGAGGCGTCCGAGGAGTTTGCGCAAAAGCTGCGGGAGGACGGATTTAAAGAAACGCCTCTTTCCAATTCTGTGCAGCGGCAGTTACAGGGAGCCACAGAAGCACAGGTCGCTGCTCAGGTTGCCAATGTTGCAATTGAAATTCAGCAGTGCAAGAACGTCACTTATATCAATGATTACAAGCTTTTAGCACGCCGGACTCTGACTCCGTCTATGCTAAGTTGATGCGCCACGCATATGCGTGGCGCATCAACTTATAAAACTTGTATTTTAACCTTGTACTTTACAGGTTGGTTTTTTTCAATTTCTTAGAGTGTTTTTTAGTAGCTTTTCAAAAATGAGTGGTTATAAATGCCTATCAAATAGATAAGAAAAAGTGCTAAGAAAACACAAAATCAGCGGTTTTCTTAAGCGCTTTTTGCGGAAAAGGAGGGATTCGAACCCTTGCTGCGTTTAACCGCACTGCTCCCTTAGCAGGGGAGAATATATCGTTGCAGCGCAATGGATTGAGTGATGTTTGCAAACTACGGTGTACTCTACGCAGTGGAACTTCTGAGCGTTATTTTGCAAGTTTTTTATTGTATACCAAGCACAGACGTAGCCAGAGACCGGCGTGCTAAAAGTGGAATTGCGCTGACACAGAATCGTTACACGCTGTAAAGATTTATCTTGTAACACTTATTCAAGAAAAGATGCTCTGGAGTGGTTCTGCGCCACTGAACGCAGGTGGCGGAAGCCGGTCATAGCTGTCTCATTTTTGGGTGTGGGCGACGGTATTTCCCATGAAGTACAAGAGTAAATGGGTTGGTCGATCATGTCCGGTGGATTTTTCGGACCTATGGAAATACTCACAAGGTTATCCGCCTGGCAAGACTTTCCGTTCATACTTCGGGTGATGTGCAGTTCCTTCATGAGTCCCTTTGCAGCTACCTCTCCGAAAGTCCCAATCGTCTTTCGCTGATTAGCTGCTTATCCTGCATAAACTCCAGCAGCGTTTTTTGCATGGGACCTTGACTACGCTTGGCATAGGAGAAATAGATATTCCGAACTGCCAGCGGGTCCCCTAATTGATAGAAGACGACACTGTCCGTTGGGGCTACGTATTCTGGAATCGTGGAGCGCAAAAACGTGACGCCCTTTCCCTCGCAAACCAGATAATAGGCCGTCATCATCTGCGTGAGGAACAGGGAAACATTTGGCGAAAACCCTGCGTTTTGGCACAGCTTCAGCCCGCGGTGATTAATGTCGTTTCCCTGCTTGAGCATGAGAAAGGGCTGAGATTGAAAGGTCTCCAGAGGGACGGGAGGTCTCTGACTACCCGGCTCATTCCGCTTCAGGAATTCATCAAAGGAATAACAGTATTGGGAGAGGTCCCTGTTAATTTCATATTTGGCGGGAACCGCCAGCGTGATTTCTTCCGAGGCCCAGGCCATGGTCTGTACTCGAGAATCGGCGGGCTTTTCCACCTCCAGAATGAAGTCCAACTGGCCATTTAGCAGTTTTTCCAGCAACGCGGCGCTGTTGCCCTCCGTAAAGGTCAAGGTCACCTGCGGATAGAGGGAGCAGAACTCACTCATCAGCCGGGGCAGCACATAGGTGCAGAAAAACATGGAACTGCCGATGTGGAGCGAAGTCCCCTCCGCGCTCAATTGTTGGAAGTGCTGGCGCATCTCCTCTTCAATCGCCATGATCCGCTCTACGTTTTCAATGTAATACTGCCCGTCCTCCGTCAGAGAGATAGGGGTGGTGCCGCGGTCGAACAACTGCCGCTTAAGACCCTGTTCCACCTTTTTCACGGTGGCGCTGAGCCACGGTTGGGAGACAAACAGCTTTCGGGCTGCTTTTGAAAAGCTGCGCTCCTGATAGACAGCATAGATATATTCCTTATAATCCAGCATGTCAGCCTCCCATACGAAAATCAATATAACGGTTTCAACTTTTACGGATTTTACATTTCGAACGATTGATTGTTATAATCATAGCAGAAAACAGACCGGGGTACAAGACCCGGCAAAGGGAGGAACTGAACATGCAAAATAAAATTCCAGCCAGAATGGATCGAATGGCCCCCTCTGGCATCCGCAAAGTCAATGAGAAGGCTCTGGAAATGGAGCGGGCGGGTAAAACGGTCATCCATTTTGAGATTGGCCGCCCTGACTTCGACACCCCTGATTATATCAAGAAGGCCGCGATTGAAAGCATTCAGGCGGGCAACGTGTTCTATACCTCTAACTTTGGCACCATGGAGTTGCGCACCGCCATTGCGGACAAGCTGAGCCGGGAAAACAATTTGGACTACAAACCCGCCGAGGTGCTGGTAACTGTGGGCCTGTCCGAGGCCGTGTTCGCGGTTCTGGCCACCATTTTGGAGGAGGGCGACGAGATTTTGGTACCCGATCCCGTGTGGATCAATTATACCAACGTGCCCCGCCTGCTCAATGCTGTTCCCGTGACCTATGAGCTGAAGGAGGACACCGGGTTCCAGATGGATTTGGAGGAAATTCGTTCTAAAATCACATCTAAAACCAAGGCAATTGTCATCATTACACCCAACAACCCCACCGGCGGCGTTCTCTCCGGTGCCACGCTGAAGGGACTGGCGGAAATCGCCATAGCCAATGATCTGCTGGTCATTTCCGACGAGGTGTACGAGCGGCTGATCTATGATGGGGAGAAGCACATCAGCATCGCGTCTCTGCCCGGCATGAAAGAGCGCACCTTTACCATGAACGGGATGTCCAAGGCCTATTCCATGACCGGCTGGCGACTGGGTTATGTGGCCGCCCCCGAGGAGTATCTTCCCACATTGAATAAGTTCCATCAGCACAACACCACCTGCGCCCCCTCCTTTGTACAGGCCGCCTCCGTGGTGGCATTGCGGGACGAGGGCGACGAGGTCAACAAGATGGTGGCGGAGTATCAGCGCCGCCGGGACTATGCCGTGAAGGCCATCAACGCCATTCCCGGTCTGAGCTGTCAGTGCCCCAAGGGCGCCTTCTACATTTTCATCAACTGCAAAGAGCTGGGGATGAAATCCACCGACCTCTCCAATTATCTGCTGGAAAATGCCTGCATCGCCATGGTTCCCGGCGATGTGTTCGGCCCCGGCGGCGAGGGTTATCTGCGGATGTCCTTTGCCAACAGCTATGAAAACATCGTGGAGGGCTGCCACCGTCTGGCAGAGACTGTCGCCGCGCTGAAAAAGCAACTTTCTGCGCAAAAATTATAAAACAGGAGAATTTTGAAATGAGACTTGCAACCATAAAGCTGCACGGCGAAGAAGTCGCCGGTATCGTTGCCATCAACGGCATCCTGCCGGTGGCCGCCCTGAACGCATATAAGGGCACCGCATGGAAAACGGATATGCTGTCCCTGATTCAGACCCGGCAGATTCCCGGCCTTACGGCATGGTACAACGCCGAGGGCAAGGCGGAAATTGAGACCATCCCCGGTCTAGTTCCCACGGCAGAGGTGGTCTACAGCCCCTTGTACCGCAATCCCAAGCGTATTTTTGGCATTGGACTGAACTATGTGGATCATGCCGGCGATATCGGCTCCGCTGCCCCCACAGGGTTCCCAGGCAGCTTTTTTAAGCAGGCGGATACGCTGGTTGGCCCTGGCGACGAAATCAAGATCCCCGCTTTGAAGGAAGCTCAGAAAACCACTGCCGAGGCGGAACTGGGCATCATCATGGGAAAAGACTGCCGGGACGTGTCCGAGGAAAACTGGATGGATGCCGTCGTTGGCTACACCACTATTCTGGACATGACCGAGGAATCCATTTTGAAGGGCAACGATTTCGTCAGCGGAAATCCCCGCTATCTGACCATCGTCAAGAACTTCCCTACCTTCTTCTCCTTCGGTCCCCAGCTGGTGACGCCCGACGAGGTGCCCGACGTGCTGAAGCTGAATGTCCAGTCCGTTCTCAACGATGAGGTTTATGCGGAAAATGTAGTCAACAACATGACCCACAAGCCTGCCCGTCTGGTCTCTTTGCACAGCAGGATTCAGGGGTGGTACGCGGGCGATATCCTCTCCACCGGAACCCCCCGCGCGTTCCACATTCAGGATGGCGATGTAGCGGAATGTCGGATTCAGGGCCCCAACGGCTTTGAAATGGAGCCGCTGGTAAATCCCGTTGTGGATTTAAAGAAGCATTCCGAAAAGCAGTAAAACCGAATACAGAGCTTCGCACTGATTAAAATATAAAATTTAGGAGGCTTTTATTATGGATCTCGGATTAAAGGGCAAGGTTGTCGTTTGTATGTCCTCTGCCGCCGGTATCGGCAAGGGTATCGCCATGGAAGCCGCCCGGGAGGGTTCCAAGGTCGTCATCTGCACGGCGGAGGCTTTTCAGGATGACCTGAAAACTGCCCAGGCGGACATTGAGCAGGCGACCGGCAATCGCCCCTATACATTCCTATATGACGTCAAGGACGCCGCCAGTATCCAGAAAATGATCGATGACGTGGCGGCACAACTGGGCGGCGTGTACGCACTGGTCAACCACTGCCCCGGCCCCAAGGCAGGCGCTTTTGAGTCGCTGACAGAGGACGATTGGGCGGACGGCTATGAAAAGTGTCTCCACAGCTATGTTCATTCCATCCGCGCCGCGCTGCCGTATATGAAGGCTGCCGGAGAGGGGCGCATCCTGAACAGCACCTCCTCCTCCATCAAAAGCGCGTTGGACAATCTGATCCTGTCCAACACTTTCCGCATGGGTGTGGTGGGCATGAGCAAGACCATGGCGCGGGAATTCGGCCCTTACGGTATTCTGGTAAACACCATGGGTCCCGGCCGCATCTATACCGACCGTATCAAGTATCTCAACGGCATTCGCGGCGAGAAGCTGGGCATCAGTGAGGAGGAATACACCAAGCGGGACAGCGCTTCCTTCCCCCAGAGACGCTATCAGTCCACGGATGAGTACGGTCGCACCGCAGCCTTCCTCATCAGCCCCGCCAATGGAAGCGTCAGCGGTCAGGCGTTTATCATGGACGGCGCAATGACCACCTCTTATTGATCCCGTGCCGCGCGTAATTTGAGCTGCTCAAAAAATATGCTGCTTTGCGGCTTATTAATAAAATTAGGAGGAGAAACATTATGTCTAAAATTCTTGATTTGACGCTGGAACTTCATGAGGGAATGCCCACCTATCCCTCCGCATGGCATCCCACCGTGGATATTCATCAGATTGGCAGAATTGAGATGGAGCATCGCAGAAGCTACTCCGTCACGCTGGGAACCCACACCGGTACGCACATGGACTCTCCCGCCCACATGGTTGCGGACGGTATTACCATTGATCAAATCCCGCTAGAGACTATCGTGGGCGAAGCGAAGGTGCTTGATTTCTCCAACAAGGGCAGAGGCGACAAAATCACGGTGGAGGATCTGAAAAACTGCGGCGTGACGTTTGAAAAGGGCGATCGGCTGCTTTTGAAGACCGGCTGGTATAAGGAATGGGGCAGCAACGCTTATTACGACAAATGGCCCTGGGTAACTGCCGAAGCTGCTCATTATCTGGTGGACAGCGGTGTCATTTTCATCGCCATGGACATTCCTTCTCCAGATGATCCCCAGTCTGACACCGGATATGGCAAGCCCTCTCCCATCCATGACATCTTCCTCCAAAACGGCGTCATCATGGTTGAGTATCTGAACCGCACGCTGGAAATCACCGCAAGCACCATCAAGCTTACCGCACTGCCGTTGAAGGTGCGGGGCGCTGACGGATTCCCCTCCCGTGTGATTGCGGAATTCTGATTCTCCTTTAGGAAGGGTATTTACGATGGATAAGGAATGGAAAAACGCGTCCCCAAAAGAGATGCGAGAGCGGTTTTCCGAGGAGCGGCTGGTAATGCCGACGGCGGGGCTCTGCCCCGGCTATGTTCAGGCAAACCTTGTCATTTTGCAGGGGGATCTGGCTGGCGAGTATCTGAAATTCCTGCGCAAGAACCCAAAGCCCTGTCCTGTGCTGGAGGTCATTCAAGGGGAGCGGCCCATCTCGAAAACAGTTGCGCCGGGCGCGGATATCGCAAAGGAATTTCCGCTGTACCGTGTATATCGTAAGGGGGCGCTGACCGACGAGCCCACCGATATCAGCCATTTGTGGACGCCGGACATGACGGCCGTGCTGATTGGCTGCAGCCTCACCTTTGAAGCGCGTCTTCTCGAAGCGGGAATTCGTATGGCGCATTATGACCACAATAAGCGCGTACCTATGTACGATACGAATATCGCCTGCGAGCCCTACGGTCATTTTAAAGGCAATTATGTCGTCAGTATGCGGCCGATTCCGGAGAAGCTGGTTGATTTGGCTGTTCAGATTACAGAGCCTATGGAGTATGCTCACGGCGGGCCCGTCCATATTGGAGATCCGGCCGCAATTGGTATTCGGGATTTGCTGCATCCGGATTATGGCGACCCTCCCGTCGTTGCCAAGGGCGACGTCCCAGTATTCTGGGCCTGCGGCGTGACCGCGCAATCCGTGGCCATGCAGGCAAAACCAGAGCTGGTTATCGCTCATTCTCCCGGGTACATGCTGATCACTGACGTTGTTATTCCCACCCTCCATTGATGTCTGGTAAACAGACGTAATAAAAAGAGAAGGATGCGCGAGATAATGGAAAATTCAGAAAAGATCAATGCTACCCCCGGCATGAAGATGGATTGGAAATACTATCTCAAAGCCATTGGCCCCGCAGTTGTCATTTCCGCCGTTGTTGTGGGCCCTGGTTCTGTTACCACTGCATCGACCATGGGCGCTAAATATGGATATATGCTGCTCTGGGTGGTCATTTTCAGCGCTATTGCCGGCTTTTTCTACCAGCTGCCGGCCATCAATATCACCATGCACACAGGGAACAGTATTATGGACTCCGTTTATAATCAGTACGGCAAGAAGGTTTCTCTTCCCTTCTACGGCTGTTTGCTGTTCGGTACCTGCGTATTTCAGGCCGGCAACTTTATTGGCGGAGCCATGGCAATGCAGTGGCTCTTCCCGAATGTCTCCTTGTTTGTGTGGACCATTATTTTGGTGGCGCTGGGGTTTGCGCTGGTCTGGATCGGAAAATATGGTTTACTGGAGAATTTCACCAAGGTTTTGGTCTTCATCATGGTTGCCGGTTTTCTGATTACCGCCATCGGCTCTGCCCCCAGTATCGGAACTATGGCTTCCGAGGGACTCTCCTTCAAAATTCCGGAGGGGCAGTATATGCTCATTTTGGCAATGGTGGCCACTACAATGGTGCCTGATATTCCGGTGTCCCTGTCCGCGCTGCACAAGAAAAAGTATATGAGCTCTGACAGTCCTGAGTTTTCGTTGCCTTTAGAAAGCAAACTCAAGCTGGCTCATTTTGATCTGATTGTAGGTTGTTCAGTAACAGCAATTATCACCATTTCCATTATGATCTGCGCTGCCGCAAATCTCCACCCGCTGGGGGTTGTTATCTCTTCGTGTCAGGATATGGCCGGTGCGCTGACTCCGATTCTGGGTAAATATGCCGGCGTGTTGTTTACCCTCGGTCTCTGGTCTGCCGCGTTTTCCTCCGGTATGTTCCGCATTGAATTGATGCCGCTGCTGTACAATCAGGCAACGGGGCAGGAAGAGGACATGAAGGCTGCCCGCAGTCGTGTGTTCATGATCATTTCTGCTGGTGCCCCCATTATCCTCGTTGCAATTTGGGGCGCCGCTCCCACCTCTCTGATTGTCACCGCCCAGGCCATCAACGGTATTTTGCTCCCCTTTATTGGCGCAATTGTCTGGAAAATTTCCAGTGATAAAAAATATTTGGGAGAGTATGCGAATAAAACGTGGTTCAATGTTGTGTATGGAATTATATTCCTTCTTGCACTGCTGCTGGCGGCCCGAACCTTTATAAACATTTTTTAAAAGATCATTTTCTGCAATATAGTGTGGTTTAAGGCACGGCAGCCAGCCGTGCCTTAAATCATCTCAAAGTCCTTTGATTCTTGGATTTATTGCTGGATATGGTAAAATAAGCGCATGGATAAACAAATGAGAATCAGACCGGAGCGGCTGAACTGGCACAGGTACGGACAAAAAAGAGAATTTCTAACAGATTGAGCAAATCGTAATGCCAGCAATTGAGCATCCTTAAGTGGCCTGCCGAACCACAAAAACTGTCCCCGGGGCTCCTATTGGTAAGCCCCGGGGACAGTTTCATGAGTGCCTCTTATCCGAATAATACATAACGCAAGGCTGCGGTGTTACTTCGTTTTTCTGCAACAGCTCTTTCACCGTAACAAACACATATCCTTTTTGCTGTAAGAGGTCTATGATTTGCAGGGCAGCGTCAACCGATTCTGGCACGGTATCATGCATAAGAATAATATCCCCTGATTTTACCTGTTTCAGAACCGCCGCAACGTCCTTATCTGTATTTTTTAGTTTCCAGTCCCAGGGGTCAACGGACCATTTCACAAGAGGAACTGTAAACAGCGCCTCCTGACATTGATCTATCTGGCCGAAGGGCGGACGCACCCAATATTCGTCATCACCAAGCAGGCTGCGAAGCTCCGCGTCCGTCTTGGATATTTGCTCCAATACTGCCGAGGAAGACGCTCCTTGAATTTTCAAATGATCCCAAGTATGATTTCCGATTTGATGCCCGTCCGCTTTCATTCGCTTTACTAAAGCGGCATTGGGTTCAATTTGCTTACCAACCAGAAAAAAGGTCGCTTTAGCTCCCCGATCACGAAGCCCGTCCAGAAGTCGAGCGGTTGTATCTGCTCTCGGACCGTCGTCGAAGGTCAAAGCAATATATTTTCCGGCTGCGGGGATTTCCGCTTGAGAATCCACGGGAATGACTGTTTCTGGAGCCACCACGCTTCCCAATAATAGGACAGCCGCCAGCAAAAATATAATTCGTTGAATCTTCAATACATCCCATCCTCTTTTCATAAAGGTAGTATGGGCGTAATGAAGATCGCTACACGGTTAAAATTTTGGATGCATTTTTCTTGTTGAGGCTGGAATGGCCCAATATTGTGCCCACCGCATTTGAATATTGCGGCTGCAAATATTTCCCGGAGCCTGCCAATCGGTAAGCTACGGGAAAGTAAAACTTTACCGGCAGAAACAGGACCGCCGCCTGCATATTTACAAGCCGATCGCTCATTCTATTTTATTATAAAAGCAAGGAGAATAGTAATGGATTCGAAACGTGCAAAAGAAATCTGCGCATCACCGCATATGGCAAATGTCACTCATGTGGGCGTTCCTATTTATATTGACAGCGTTTCTGCTGACAAGGGTACCGCAAACATCCATCCGCTCAGCGAGCCGGACGACCATCAAACTGTAAATGTCTCCAGCCTGACAGAGGCGCCCCAATAAGTAAAAGCCCCGCCCCCATCCGATCTGGACAGGGGGCGGGGTGCTTATTACGTGATATTACCGAGGGGGCATGATTGGCTGCCATTTGGACAAGTGGGCGATTGCGGCGATTGCTGTGTAATCTGCTGCCGAAGCTGCGATAATTGCTGCATAGGCTGCTGTGTGGTTTGCTGCCCCTGGTAAACATATTGCTGATTATTAGTTGCAGCAGTTGGAACTCGAATTATTTGACCAACATGGAGGTTGTACGGATCAACGCCGGGATTTGCATTTATAACGTCCTGTACGCTCACCCCATATTGATTTGCGATCCTATAAAGTGTATCACCTTGCTGAATCATATAGGTTACCATGAGATAATCACCTCTGAGTCAGGATATGAATTGATTGCGGTGAGTGTGATTGATGCAGTACAGGCCGGACGCCACATGAAAGCGGGAAAAACGCCATATAATTATAAAATTTTGATTATGCAGAAAAGGATTGACTTACGTCTCAGAATGCTGTATACCATTTGCAGAATTTCAGTCAGGCACTGACGGCGTGATTGAAACTTTAAAGATCAACATGAGAAAGATGTGATGAAAATGGAAGAAAAAACCGGTGATGTTCCGCTCCCGTCTCACCAACCTGTGGTTGGCATTCTTTTTAACTGCAAACGAAATACCAACGGCGAAATTCCCGACGCAGAGGCGGAGTACGATAGCATGGACACGGTTTATGCAATCCGCGACGCGCTGGCCTCCTTCAAAATCCAATCGGTTTTGCTGGAGTGCGATGAAACGCTTCCCGAAAAACTGACAGCGGCGCATATCGACATTGCCTTCAACATCGCCGAGGGCAGAAGCGGCAGAGGAAGAGAGGCAGAGACGCCCGCGCTTTTGAATCTGCTGGGGATTCCGTTCACCGGCTCGGACGAGACAACTCTTTGCGTTGCGCTCGACAAGGCGCTTTGCAAACGCCTTCTCTCCACATATCGCATCCGAACTCCGAAGTCCCGGGTTTTTCTGAAGGAAGGGGACATCCGGACGGGGGGCCTGCGCTTCCCCCTCATCGTGAAGCCGAACGCGGAGGGCTCCAGCAAAGGAATTCCGGATGCCTGCGTGGCCTCCGACAGAGCGGAGCTGCACTCGCTGGTGGAGCGGAGCCTGAAGCTTTACGGCGGCCCTGTGCTGGCGGAGGAGTACATTGCAGGACGGGAGTTCACCGTCGGACTGCTGGGAAACGGCGAGACGCTGCGTGTTTTCCCCCCCATGGAGATCGTCTTCCGCAAAAATACGGATCGGGACTACCAGATTTACAGCTTCGGAGTGAAGCAGGACTATCAGAACTTTGTGGACTATGAGTGTCCTGCGCGGCTGACGCGCGCGCAGGAGGAGGAGATGACAAAAACCGCCCGCCGGGTTTACGAAGCTCTCGGCTGCCAGGATTTTGCGCGGGTGGATTTCCGCCTTTCGGACGACAACAGGCTCTATTTCATCGAAATCAATCCGCTTCCGGGCCTGGCCCCGGGCTATAGCGACTATCCCATGTTGGCTGAGTTTTCCGGTGTGCCGTACAAAGAGCTGGTGTACTCCGTGCTGAACGCGGGGCTCAACCGCTGCGGTTGGAGGCGGTGACATGAAACGATGCAAGGATTATGCCGCCCATTATCCGAAATGGAACGACTGGAAGTGGCAGGTCTCCAACCGCATTACCACGGCGGACGGGATTGCCGGCTTTCTTGGGATGACGGAGACGGAGAGAAGCGACGTGGGACAGTGCCTCTCGGCGTTCCGTATGGCGATCACCCCCTATTACGCGTCCCTCATCAACCCGGATGACCCGGATGATCCCATCCGCAAGGTCTGCGTTCCCTCCATACAGGAGACCTACCCTTGTGAAGACGACATGGCGGACCCGCTAGGCGAGGTCAGTGAAAGTCCGGTGCCGCACATCGTGCACCGCTACCCGGACCGGGTGCTGTTTTTGATCACGCTGCAATGCTCTACTTATTGCCGTTACTGCACCCGCCGCCGCGTCGTAGGGGAAGAGGACCGAATTATTTCTGAGCCGGCGCTGAAAACGGCGCTTGCGTACATCCGGAGCCATCCAGAGATCCGGGACGTGCTGATTTCCGGCGGCGACCCGCTGGTTATGGGTACAGAAAAGCTGGAACATATCATCTCTGAGCTTCGCGCCATCCCGCATGTGGACATTATCCGGATTGGCACACGTGTACCGGTGGTACTGCCCATGCGGATTACGGAGGAGCTGCTCACGATGCTGAAAAAGTACCAACCTATCTGGATCAACACCCACTTCACCCATCCCAGAGAGATCACGCCTGAGTCTGGAAAGGCCTGTGCCGCAATCGTGGACGCGGGGATTCCCCTTGGGAACCAGACTGTTTTGCTGCGGGGGATCAACGACCGTACAGAGATTTTGAAGGAACTGTTTTTAAAGCTGGTACATCTGAGGGTGCGGCCCTATTACCTCTACCAATGCGATCTGTCCCGCGGCATCGGACACTTCCGCACGACCGTGGACGAGGGAATTGAAATCATGCACGCCCTCACCGGGAATATCTCCGGCTACGCCGTGCCGAAATTTGTGATCGATGCGCCGGGCGGCGGCGGGAAGGTCCCGATCAACTACAACTATGTCCTCTCCAAAGACGACCGGGAGGTCGTTATGGAGAATTTCCGCGGGGAAATCTACCGCTATCCACAGCCAACCGGCCGTCAAAAACCGCGCTGACGCCGTAACATAACCATCGGCCGTAATGGTGTCTAAGCAAAGCCTCCTCAGGGCATCTTACCGGGGAAAGTCTGCCAACTACACGACTTTCTCCGGTAAGTTATCAAAGGGGCTTATCTCAAGGCGGCGTCCCAGGGGATAAACCGAGAATCGCAATGACTGAATTGGTCCAATCAGTATATACTATAAACATGTCTAACAGGAGGTATCTGATGAAACAGTTCGGTGGATTTATCAAAACAACCGGAAAAGACCTATCGCGGGCAATTGCCCGATTTCCACTCACAGTTCTCTGTCTGGCAGGAATCACTGCCATCTCCTGCTACGTGATTTTTCTGCGCAACACTCCGCCTCTGATTCTGGAAAAATTGGCGCTTACGTTTCTGGTTGCAGCGGTTTTGTCCATGGCCGCCCAGTTTGCAGTGGAAAATGTTTCAAAGCTTGGCGCTCTGCGCGCTGCGGCTCACATCGTATCGGCGGTGCTGGCGGTGGGATTTTTCTTTCTTTTGCGGCCCGCCCCCAGAATCGGCTCCGAAATTGGCGTTCGCTCAGCTGTTGCTGTGTTTGCACTGATCTGTGCGATTCTCTGGCTGCCCTCTGTAAACGGAAAGACAGACTTTAATCGAGTCGCCCTGACCCACTTCAAGGCCGTCTTCACATCGGCGCTGTATGCCGCCGTGCTTTCGGGCGGTATTGCAGCCATAATAAGCGCGGTGGACATCCTTTTGTTTCATGTTGACAGTGTCGTATATCGCTATATGCTGTCTGTGGTGTGGTTCCTGTTCGCAGGCATATGCGACCTTTCCCTTCTTCCGGAATTTGGTCGTGAAGAGGACACTCAGCGGGAGGAACGCGCAGGTAAGTATCCCCGCTTTTTGGAGATTCTGATCTCCTATATTGCCATCCCGCTGATGGGAGCATATACCGCAGTTCTGGCCGCCTACTTTGTCAAAATTCTCATGACCCACAAATGGCCCTCGGGGCAACTGGGCCCTCTGATTCTTGCATATTCGGCGGTGGGGCTGATTCTGCTTGTGCTGGCCAGCCTGGCGCAAAATCGTTTTGCGGTCTGGTACCGCAAGCTGTTTCCAAAGACGCTGGTCCCGATCGTGATCCTGCAGATGGTTTCCGTCGGCATCCGTCTTCGGGCCTACGGTGTCACGGAGTCCCGGTACTATTTGGCATTGTTCGGCATTTTCTCCCTTGCAATCGGTGTTATACTCAGCATTCGCCCTGTTACCGGAAACCGCTTGATTGCCCTGTTGGCAGCAGGCTTTGCGGTCATCTCCATCATCCCTCCCGTGGATGCCTTCAGCGTATCCCGGCACAGTCAGATCAGCCGGCTGGAGCGTATTCTTCAAGCGGAGGGGATGCTCAGCGGCGACGTGTTGACTCCCAAACCCAATGCTTCAGATGAAACCAAAAAGGAAACCACCAGCATTCTCTCGTATCTGGAGGGCCATGCCGCTCTGGATCAGCTTTCATGGCTCCCGCATGACTTTGAGCTTTACGAAGATATGAGGACAACGTTCGGGTTTGACTCCACGTATTCCGGGTATGACCCGAACACCAAATATAGCCAATTCTCTATAGCGCCCAATGCTCCCATGCCTATTTCCGGCTATGATATTTCCGCCAATTTAAATTCTGGCCGGTATGATCTGGATAACCAGTTCAGCTCATTCACAGTTCGGGACAATGCGTATCGTATGTCTGCATCGCGTATCTCCGACCGTGATGTCCGGGTATCCGTTCAGGCAGCGGACGGCACAGAATTGGTTGGGACGGATCTTTACGATTTTACCAAAACGCTTATTGACGCGGCTCCCGATACCATGAACGGGTTACCTGCAGAACAGCTGACCCTGGACACAGAGCAGAACGGATACCGCCTGCGTATCATTTTCCAGAACATCAATGTGGACTTCAGCTCGTCTGGGATAGGAATAGACTACAGTATGACCGTTTTGTTCGGAGCACCGTAAACTGTATCGAAAAATAGATTCGATGCCGGCAGCCGCTTTTTGCGGCTGCCGGTGTTTTTCGGGCTCCGTGCCCATCTTCCATACAGAGGATGCCATGGAAACATTTACAGATTGCAAAAAGTTACAAATCAGTTACAATAGTTGCACGGAGGTGGCAAAATGAAAAACGTAAAAAACAAACTCATCTTTGTCCTTACATCAGCAATCCTAGCGGCCGGCCTGACGGTAAGTGCCTCGGCGCAGAGCTTTACCTACTACGGAACATCCTGCCCTGGAAGTGGCACTGACTGGAACACCATTCTCTCGAATGCGGGCGGCTCAAACTGCTTATCCGATTCCGGCGGTGCTACCATCCCGTACGGTTCGGATTCTTCCAAAGTTCTGTCCAGTTCTGATCTGAAATCACTGCTTGGAAATCTGTATTCCTATTGTCCGTCCGATCAAAACTCCGACAGTTCCAAGGAATATGCCGAAACCCAGACGGATACGGCCGGAACAAGCCAGACCTGTCCGAATACCGCAAAGCAGGATACCGCCGACAAACAGAGTGCAGCGAACGTTCAGGCCGCTGCCGACAAGAGTTCCTGCCCGACCACAGTCTCTAAGCAGGCAAGCAGCGACACAGACGCTGCCGCAAAGACGGCCTCTCCTTCCGAAAAGGCAGTCACAGAGACAAAGACTGCCGCGCAAACAGCGGAGACGAAAGCCGCAGCAAAACCCGAATCTGCCGTTCAGGACAGCTCTGCCCCTGCTGCGGCATCTGCCCCGACTTCCAGCGGATGCAATACCGCTGACATTCAGACCGCATGTAACACGAAAGTCTCTCAGGCGTCTGGAAACACACTGATGCAGTGCATCAACAGCTTCCTGAATAAATGCGGCATCAATCTGAATTCCTTGGGTATTACCCTGCCGGGCTGTGGGAATACGACGGCTTCCGTCCCCGCTTCCAACGAAACAGATAATACCGCGCAGCAGCCGAATACGGCCGGCAATACCGGCACGTCCGCGCCCACCGGGGGCAATGCAAACACAGGCAATCAGACCAAACCTTCCGGCAGCGGACAGTCTGCTCCGGTCACAACCCCTTCCAATCAGAACGGTTCTGCTTCCTCAAGCACGCAAAACGCAGATAAGCAGAGCTTTGAGGAGCAGGTCGCGGCGCTTGTCAACGAGCAGCGCGCCGCCAATGGTCTGCAGCCGCTGACACTCAGCACGGCGCTGTCCAACGCGGCACGGGTCAAGTCCCAGGACATGCATGACAACCACTACTTCGCTCATGAAAGCCCCACTTACGGCTCTCCCTTCGATATGCTTAAATCCTTCGGGATCAGCTACCGTGCCGCAGGCGAAAATATTGCCATGGGCTATGCTACGCCCGAGGCGGTTATGAACGCCTGGATGAATTCTCCCGGTCACCGGGCCAACATTCTCAACGCCTCCTATACGCAGATCGGCGTGGGATATGTGGCAGACGGAAACTACTGGACGCAGGAATTCACCGGCTGATTCTGTAACCGTTCATAAAAAGATCCGGAAATGCCTTGATGCGCCGCGGGAATTCTCCCGCGGCGCTTTTTTAAAATATTTTTTATGACATGGGACAAACTAGTGGTATAAATCATGCAGAAAAGGTTGGTCGGTAATGAAGATATCATCGGAACAGTTAGAGTTTAGCATCTTGAACCAGATGTCAAAAGGCAAAATGCCGCATTTGGAATACTATGAAAAGCTGGGAACCTCGAAGGACGAGTTTGATTCCGCAATATCGAATATGCAGGAGAAACACTATATTAAATTGAACGACGCAGACCGGAACGAATCCGCAGACTCCGGCCCGTCGTCCGGCCTGGATCAGTCTAAAATCACGCTGGAAGGCAGAAATCATCTGAGCAAGCACCTAGAAATGACGGCTGCCTATAGAGATCTGGAGGAGTAAGTCTCTGACTCAAAGAATTGCATAAAGAACAGGCTGAAGAAACAATTTTCAGCCTGTTCTTTGCTGTTGATTTTATTTTTCGGAATGATAACTGACGGCACTTTCTCTCTCTACAAGGTGCGTGGAAATCGTTGTGCGCAGCACGCCGATTCTCTCATCGGACAACGCGTGCGCACCGTCCTGAATCCGCTGGTACAACATGTCCATTGAGGTTATTCCCATCAGACTTTTCATAACCCGGATTGTCGTGAGCGGCGGGTCAACCATCGTGCACACCGGCATATCGTCAAATCCGACAATGGACACATCCTCCGGGATACGGTACCCTCTTGACTTAAATGCACGGATACAGGCGGCCGCGATAATATCGTTGTCTGCAAAAAAGGCGGAGAGCGGCTTGCCGCCGTCGTCGAGCCATTTAGCCATATCATAAAACGCATCTTCGGAAGAAATACCGACATAGATGCGCTGCAGCGGCGTATGCTCGCTGATGCCGAATTTCCGGCGCGCTTTCATAACGCCGGATTCGCGCTCATCAAAAGAGTCAATGCGGCTTTTAGAGCGAAGGTATCCCACATCGGGATGATTTTTGTTCAGCAGATACATAACCGCGTGATACGCGCCGCCAAGATTGTCGGTTACAACGCAGTCCACATCCACCATACTGGTGGCGTTATCCACCAGCACCACGGGAATTGGCTGCTTTCCGAGACCGTGTTCAATGGCTTTGCGAATATGCCGATCCTCGATTTCGGTGGCCAGAACAATTAACCCCGCGACATCCTTGCAGATGCTTGCAATTTGCTCATCCCAATTTCCGTTTGCATCGAAGTAGCTGATCAGCACGTTATAGCCATATGCCTTCGCTTTGGATTCAATACCCTGTAAGACAATCGAGTAAAAGGACGTTTCCTTCACGGTGGATCCGCCGTCCAGAAAAATTACATAGCGAATATTTTGGGCGGAAGTCGGAGCCGATTCGGTTTGCTTGGCATACCCCACGCGAACAGCCTCTGCCAGAATTTTTTCTCGGGTCGCAACACTTACCCCGGGCTTTCCGTTCATCGCCAGCGAGACAGCGGCGGGGGAAACTCCGAGCTTTTCAGCAATCTCTTTTGCAGTAACAGTCATAGCCTCAATTCCTTTATCTATAATATACGACATAAGCTTCTTTCTTTGCATTATATATAAATTTATATAAAATAGCAATGCATACAACTAAATTTAACAAATTATTAAGAAAATAATTTAGCGTATAACCAAGCGGGTGCCTTACTATTTATCTAAAAATTTGCGGTGTTTATTGGACAATATGCGGAAAATCGTTTACGTACCTGCGGTTGTAATTGACATATTTGTGCAATAGTGCTAAACTCCAACTAAAGGCGCAAGGAAAAATAGAACTAATTATTTACATAAAAGTTAAGCGCCCAAACTTACGGCTCCGCGTGTTGGAGACACGCATGCATACTAAAATATCAAGATGAAAGGGAGCATTCACAATGAAGAAGTTTTTGGCACTTGCACTTTCTCTGATCATGGCAGCCTCTCTTGCAGCCTGCGGCTCCACCCCAAGCACTCCTGCCGCCAGCGGCAGCGGTAGCGCAAGCAGTGCGGCTGCGTCCGGGTCCGGGGATCAGCTGATTACCGTCGGCTTTGCACAGGTCGGCCACGAGTCTGACTGGCGCACCGCTTCTACCAAGTCCGTGCAGGAGGCGTTTTCCAAAGAGAATGGCTTCGACCTGCAGTTTGTGGACTGCGACAACGACTCCGCCGCGCAGCTGGAGGCGGTTCGGAACTTCATCGAGCAGGATGTTGATTACATAGTCATTGACCCCATTGTCTCCACCGGCTGGGACACGGTCCTGACCGAGGCCGACGACGCCGGAATCCCTGTGATCGTCATTGACCGTACCATAGACGACTCCGACAAGTACATCTCCTGGGTCGGCTCCGAGTTCACAAACGAGGGCCTGGCCGCTGGCGCGTGGTTAAGGGACTATGCCAAGCTGAAGGGCATCTCCGAGCTGAATGTTCTGGTCATTGAGGGTACCACCGGTTCCTCCGCCCAGATCGGCCGTACCAACGGCTTCAAGAAGCTTGCCGATGAGAACGGCTGGAATATCATTGACTCCCAGAGCGGCGACTTCACGCAGGAGGGCGGCCAGAAGGTCATGGAATCCTACTGCAAGTCCTACGCCGGTAAGTTCAACGTGGTTGTCTGCCAAAATGATAACGAGGCCTTCGGCGCCGAGGATGCCATGAGCGCCGCTGGTATCAGCTACGGCGTGGGCGGTGATGTGATCCTGGTCTCCTTCGACGCTTGCACCGCCGGTCTGACGGATGTGCTGGCCGGCAAGATCAATGCCGATTTCCAGTGCAACCCCCTGCAGGGTCCCTTCTGCGCTGACATTGTTTCCAAGCTGGCAGCTGGTCAAACGGTCGATAAGAAGACCTACATGGAAGAGCCTTGGTATGTCTCCGAGGAAGGTCTGACCGAGATTGCTTACACCAACAATGCGGGTAAGGATGTTACCGAGCCTCTGGTGCATGTGACGCAGGATGTTGTTGACGCCGCCTACTAATACGTGACAGGGAAAGGGTGGCTCCTAATTTTGGAGCCACCCTTTTCAGATTATAAAAAGGGAGCAACAGCAATGGAGGAACAAGTACTGTTAACAATGCGTGATATCACCAAAACCTTTCCAGGAGTGACAGCTTTGGATCATGCGCAGCTGACGCTGCGAAAGGGCGAAGTTCACGCGTTGATGGGTGAAAACGGTGCAGGAAAATCGACGATTATCAAATGTCTGACCGGCGTCTATGAGCGGGACGCTGGCGAGGTGTGCATGGAAGGCGCAGAGGGCAACATTTGGAACCGTTCCACGCAGGACGCGCAGAATATCGGCATTGCCACCGTCTATCAGGAAATCAACCTCTGCCCCAACCTGAGTGTAGCGGAAAATCTGTTTGTCGGACGACAGCCCCGGACCAGGATTCACACGGTGGATTGGAAGACGATGGACCAGCGTGCGCAGAAGATCATGGACAATCTGGAGATCCATGTGGATGTGACCACAACGCTGGAAAACTGCTCCATCGCCATCCAACAGATGGTCGCGATTGCCCGGGCTGTGGACATGGACTGTAAGCTCTTGATTCTGGATGAACCCACGTCCTCACTGGATGACAAGGAGGTCGCCAAGCTGTTCAAGCTGATGCGCACCCTGCGTGACGGCGGCGTTAGCATTGTGTTTGTCACTCACTTTCTGGAACAGGTCTATGAAATCTGCGATCGAATCACCGTCATGCGCAACGGGCGTTTTGTAGGGGAGTATTCCGTTTCAGAGCTTCCCAGAGTGAAGCTGGTGGCGGCTATGCTGGGCAAGGACTTCGATGATCTGGCCTCCATCAAGCCGGAGGGACGTGTTTCCGTCAGCGATGAGATCGTGTTGGATGCCGACCATCTCAGCCACAAAGGCACGATCAAGCCCTTTGACTTTAAAATACATAAGGGCGAGGTGGTCGGCGTCACCGGGCTGCTGGGCAGCGGGCGCAGCGAAATGGTTCGGTGCATTTACGGTGCTGATAAGGCCCAGAGCGGCACGGAGCAAATGAGGGGGAAAACGCTAAAAATCAATTCTCCCATTGATTCCATCAAGGTCGGTATGGGCTTTTTGCCGGATGACCGGAAGGCGGATGGCTGTATCGGCGAATTGTCTGTCAAGGAAAATATTATTTTGGCCCTTCAAGCCAGAAGCGGTATATTCAAACGAATTCCCCGGGCCAGACAGGTAGAGATGGCCGATCATTTCATCGATTTACTGAAAATTAAGACTGCATCCAGGGAGACGCCCCTCAACCAGCTCTCGGGCGGAAACCAGCAGAAGGTTATTCTGGCGCGGTGGCTGTGTACCCACCCGGACTTTTTGATTCTGGACGAACCCACACGCGGTATTGACATCGGCACTAAGACCGAATTTCAAAGACTGGTGCTCCAGTTTGCCGCCGAGGGCATGAGCATCGTGTTCATTTCCTCTGAAATTGAAGAAATGCTCCGCACCTGCACACGGATGTGCGTTATGCGCGACGGCGAAAAGGTCGGAGAAATCGAAGGCGACATGACGCAGGAGAGTGTCATGTCTGCGATTGCAGGAGGCGAGAAGAAATGAGCAGCCTGAAAAAACTGACCGATAAGACATTGTTTCTGCCGCTGTTCTGCATGATTCTGGTGCTGCTGATCAATGTCATCAAAAGCCCGGACTTCTTCTCCATTGCCATTAAAAACGGCGTACTATACGGCCGGCTGGTAGACATTCTGAACCGTGGCAGTGAAATAGCCATTCTGGCTGTGGGACAGACGCTGGTGGTGGCCGTTTCCGCGGGCACGGATATTTCCGTGGGCTCCGTCATGAGTCTGTCCGCCTGCGGCTGCTGCATGATGCTGGCCGGTTACGGCGTCAACAGCACAACGGAACTGGCCGTTCCCATGATCGTGGGCATGCTGTTCGGCGTGTTGCTGGGGGGTGTCTGCGGCGCTTTCAACGGGCTTCTGGTATCCAAACTGAAAATTCAGCCTATGGTGGCTACGTTGATCTTGTTTACAGCAGCCCGCGCCATCGGCTTGCTGCTGTGTGATAACCAGATTACCTATATCCGCTATGAGCCATATAAATATCTGGGAAACTTTATTCCGGGAATTCCAATTCCAACCGCTATTTTCATAACAATTGCAGTAATTGCAGTGATTTCCCTGCTGCTGAAAAAGACCGCACTGGGGCTTTACATCCAGTCCGTAGGCATCAACAGCCGTGCGGCGCGCATTTCCGGTATCAGCTCCAGCAAAATCTGCTTTCTTTGTTATCTGATCTGTGGCCTGTGCGCCGGAATCGCTGGGATTGTGGCATCCTCCCGTATCTATTCTGCCGATTCCAACAACATAGGACTCAACTATGAGCTGGATTCTATTCTGGCGGTGGCTCTCGGGGGAAACTCCCTCGGCGGCGGCAAGTTCAACCTGGCCGGTTCCATCATCGGCGCCTATACCATTCAGGCCATCACCACCACGCTGCTGGCCATGGGCGTTTCCACGGATCAGGCACCGGTCATCAAGGCCATCATCGTCGTGATCATCGTTGTGGTGCAGGCTCCCGTCTTCAAGGCGTGGATGCAGACCCGCTCCGCCCGCAGGCTGGCTGCAAGAGCCGCAGAAACCTCTGGAAAAAAGGAGATGGCCGCAAAATGAAAACCGAAGTGCGTCTCCCCCAAACCAGGCGTGCGATGAACAGCAATTCTCTGCTGCTTCTGATTACCATCGTCCTGTTTGTGGTCATGTATGCCATCGGGTGCATGATCTACGCAGACAAGGGCTTCTCTCACGTACAGACCTTTTTGAACCTGCTGATTACCAACGCAGGCCTCATTTGTGTTGCCTGCGGTATGACTTGCGTCATGCTTACCGGCGGAATCGACATCTCCGTCGGCTCCCTGATCGCCATGGACTGCATGATTTTGGCCTATGGCATGGGTGTAAAGGGCTGGCCCTGTATTCCACTTTTGATCGCCGTACTCCTGATCGGCGTGGTGTTTGGCGCGGTGCAGGGATATTTGGTCGGCTATATGAAAATCCAGCCTTTCATCGTCACCATGGCGGGTATGTTTTTTGCCCGCGGCATGACGGCTGTGATCTGCACGGATCAAATCTCCATCACGCAGGATGCCAACGCAACCTTCTATGCCTGGGCCAACCAGAAAATCGATCTGCCTGCGTTCCTTGGCTATACCAACAGCAAGGGCAAGCTGCAGATTCCTTACATCCGCCCCGCCGTTATCATTGCGCTGCTGGTAGTCGCCGTTATTTTCCTGGTGCTGAAATACACCAAATTCGGCCGCTCTTTGTACGCTGTCGGCGGCAGCGAAAGCTCTGCCGTCATGATGGGCCTGAATGTCAGGCGCACGAAAATGAGAGCTTATATTCTCTCGTCCTTTTTGTGCTCCATCGGCGGTATCTGCTACTGCCTGAATACCATGTCCGGCTCCGTGCAGCAGGCCCGCGGCTTCGAAATGGATGCCATTGCCTCCTCCGTCATCGGCGGTACCCTGCTGACCGGCGGCGTGGGGAATGTGATCGGTTCGCTGTTCGGCGTGCTGATTACGGGTACCATCAACACCCTCGTGACCACCAACGGCAAGTTGCTCTCCAGCTGGGCCAACATTGCCACCGCCGCACTGCTGTGCTTCTTCATCATTTTGCAGAGTGTGTTCGCATTTCTCAAAAACCGCAGCAAATGAGAGAAGGGGCCGCATTATGAAAGAATCAGAGATCCGGGAGGCCATTGCCTCCGGAAAAACGCAGCTTGGAATTGAGCTTGGCTCCACAAAAATCAAAGCGGTTTTAATTGACGCTACTTTTTCACCCGTTGCCTCCGGCAGCCACGACTGGAAAAGCACCTATGAAAACGGCAGATGGACCTATTCGCTGGAGGAAGTCTGGAGCGGTCTGCAGGACTGTTACCGGAATCTGGCGGAGAATGTGCGGCGGCAGTATGGCGTACCGCTGACCACCGTTGGCTGCATTGGCTTTTCCGCCATGATGCACGGCTACCTGCCGTTCGATCAGGCGGGGGAATTGCTCACGCCCTTCCGTACCTGGCAGAATACCTCCACCGCTCAGGCTACGGCGGAACTGTCGGAGCTGTTTCAATTCAACATTCCCCAGCGCTGGAGCATTGCCCATCTGGAACAGGCAATTCTCAACGGAGAGGAACATGTATCCCGCCTCTCCTATCTGACAACGCTGGCGGGCTATGTCCATTGGCAGCTGACGGGACAAAAGGTGCTGGGGATCGGCGATGCTTCCGGTATGTTCCCCATCGACAGCGACGCCAATGACTATGACGCCCGGAAGCTGGCGCAGTATGCTCGGCGGAACGCGGATCGTGGCTATGGTTGGACGCTGCGGGATATTCTGCCGAAGGTGCTGCTGGCCGGCGACAGCGCCGGCTGCCTGACCGAAGCGGGCGCCAGGCTGCTGGACCCCACCGGTATTCTGCGTCCCGGTATTCCCGTCTGCCCGCCGGAAGGCGATGCCGGCACCGGCATGGCCGCAACCAATTCCGTTGCGAAACGAACCGGAAATGTCTCCGCCGGAACGTCGGTTTTCTCCATGGTGGTACTGGAAAAGGCGCTGAGCGCCTATTATCCGGAGATTGATATGGTGACCACCCCCGCCGGGGCTCCGGTCGCCATGGTACACTGCAACAATTGCACAAATGATATGAACGCATGGGTCGGGATGCTGGGCGAGCTTGCAGCGGCAATGGGTGCGTCCGGGGGAGCGGACGCACTCTACCCCCTCCTTTACAGGAAGGCACTGGAGGGAGAACCGGACTGCGGCGGGGTGCTGCTCTACAACTATCTGGCCGGCGAGCCGATTACCGGAGTGGAGAAAGGCCACCCGCTGCTGCTCCGTTCCGCAGACAGCCGCTTTACCCTTGCCAACTTCTGCCGCGCTAGTCTGTATGCCACACTGGCCACGCTGAAAGTGGGCATGGACATTTTAGCGCAGGAACACGTTGCGCTGGATCGCCTCATGGGCCACGGGGGCCTGTTTCGCCAAGAGTGTGTCGGTGCAAAGTTTCTGGCCGCCGCAACTAACACGCCGGTGCAGACCATGAAAACTGCCGCCGTGGGTGGACCCTACGGTATGGCGCTGCTGGCGTCCTATGCCGCCGACCGCTGCGCAGGTGAGACGCTGGAAGATTTTCTCCAAAATCGCGTGTTTCGTGACGTCGTGGTGCACACGACGCAGCCGGCTGCTGAGGACGTGGCGGCTTTCAGCGCATACCTGCGCCGCTTCAAGGCGGGTTTGGTCGTTGAAAAAGCCGCTGCCGTTTTAAAATAAGAGAATCGAGGAAATTTCATGATGAAGGATTATGAATTTTGGTTTGTTGTGGGCTCTCAGTTTCTGTATGGCCCGGAGGTTCTGGAAACAGTGAGGGCCCGCGCAAAGGAAATGGCGGAAAAACTCAGCGCCGCTGAACAAATTCCCTGCAAAGTCGTCTACAAGGTAACCGTTAAAACCGAGTCGGAGTGCACAAGGGTCATGAAGGAAGCTAACGCGGACGACCGCTGCGCCGGCGTTATTACCTGGTGCCACACCTTTTCTCCGTCCAAAATGTGGATTCACGGGCTGGGTCTGCTGCAAAAGCCCTGGTGCCACTTTGCCACCCAGTATAACCGGCATATCCCCAACGAGGAGATCGACATGGACTTTATGAACCTGAACCAGGCCGCTCACGGCGATCGGGAGCACGGGTTCATCGGCGCTCGGATGCGGCTGGCCCGGAAAATCGTAGTGGGTTACTGGGAGGACACGCCTGTTCAAAAGGAGCTGGGAGATTGGATGCGCGCCGCCGTGGGCGCAGTCTTTTCCAAAGAGCTGCGGCTAATCCGCTTCGGCGACAATATGCGGGATGTGGCCGTTACCGAAGGCGACAAGGTGGAATCCGAGATCAAGCTGGGCTGGCAGGTGGACTACTGGCCCGTGGGTCATCTGGTGGAAGTGATGGACGCCGTCACCGAGACCGAAATTGACGAAAAGCTGGCGGAGTACAGGGACCGCTACGACTTTGCCACCAATGATCTGGACTCCGTCCGCTACCAAGCAAGAGAGGAGCTGGCCATTCGCAAAATCATGGAACGGGAGGGAGCCCGGGGCTTTATCAACTCCTTCCAGGACCTGTACGGAATGCGGCAGCTGCCCGGCCTTGCCAGCCAGAACATCATGGCAGACGGAATGGGTTACGGTGCTGAGGGCGACTGGAAGGTCTCCGGCATGACCGCCGTGGTCAAGGCCATGGGTGAGGGGCTGAAAGGCGGCAGCGCCTTTATGGAGGACTATACCTATGATCTTGAGCCGGGGAAAGAGGTTTCTCTGGGTGCCCATATGCTGGAGGTTTGCCCCTCCGTGGCGGCGGCAAAGCCCCGCATCGAGGTTCATCCCCTGGGCATCGGCGGCAAGGAACCGCCTGCCCGTCTGGTGTTCGAGGGGGCAGCGGGTAAGGGCTGCGTCTTCTCCCTCGTCGATATGGGCGGCCGGATGCGGATGATCGTGCAGGACATCGCGTGTATCAAGCCGACACTGCCTATGCCCAATCTGCCGGTTGCCCGGGTCATGTGGAAGCCTGCCCCGGATCTTCTCACTGGCGTAAAGTGCTGGATTCTGGCGGGTGGCGCCCACCACAGTGTCCTGACCACGCAGGTCACCCCGCAGATGATGGAGGACTGGTGCGAAATCATGGGCATTGAGTTTGTCCATATCACCGCCGACACCACCTTTGAGAAACTCAAGCAGGAGCTGTTCTGGAATGAGCTGGCCTGGAAATTGAAATAAGGAGGCCTGTTATGCTGGAAGAACTGAAGCAGCAGGTTTGTGAGGCAAACCTGCTGCTGCCGAAGCACAATTTGGTGACCTTTACCTGGGGCAACGTGTCCGGGATCGACCGGGCCTCCGGCCTCGTGGTCATCAAGCCCTCCGGCGTAGAGTACGATGACATGAAACCCGCGGACATGGTGGTGGTGGATCTGGATGGCATCGTGGTGGAGGGTTTCTATAAGCCCTCCAGCGACACGGCAACCCATCTGGTGCTGTACCGGACGTGGGAAAAGCTGGGTGGCATTGTGCATACCCACTCGCGCTGGGCCACCAGCTTTGCGCAGGCCGGACGGGGTATTCCTGCCATGGGTACCACGCAGGGCGACTATTTCTACGGTGAGATTCCATGCACCCGGTTCATGACGCCGGCGGAGATCGGTTCACCCGACGACAAAAATAGCCCTTACGAGCGGGATACGGGCAATGTCATTGTGGAGACGTTTGTCGAGCGTGGACTTGACCCGACGGCCGTTCCCGGCGTGCTGGTCAACAGCCACGGCCCGTTCAGCTGGGGGAGCGACCCCTTTGACGCCGTCCACAACGCCGTCGTCATGGAGGAGGTCGCCTTTATGGATTTCCACGCGTTGATGCTGGAGCCGCGGCGGGGTGCTATGCAGCGGGAGCTGTTGGATAAACACTATCTCCGCAAGCACGGGGTCAACGCCTATTACGGGCAAAGTTGAGTTTTTTCCACGCGGCAAATAAGTGACCTTTTACGACAATTTTTTATCAGCACCGCAGAAGCCCACCTTTTGTATCATACAAAAGGTGGGCTTCTTGACAGTTTGAAAGCGCGGCGGCTTTTGTCGCTGCGCTCAGTTGACAGCTGCCGACACTTATGCCGGCCTTGCTTTTTTGCTTTTGCCTCCGGGCGTAAGGCCTTGGAGACAATCCGCATCGGCAGGGAGGGCAGGCGGAGAAAGTTCGCAGGAAAAATTACTGCAAATCAGTCAATTCGCGCAGACACTTAGGGCAGACGTTCTTGCCTTTGAACTGGACAATATCCTTGTTGCTGTCGCAGAAAATGCAGCTGGGTTTGTATTTTTTGAGAATGACGGAGGCACCTTCCACATAGATTTCCAATGCGTCCTTCTCAGCAATATCAAGTGTGCGCCGCATCTCGATTGGAAGGACAATACGCCCCAATTCGTCTACCTTCCGCACGATCCCGGTTGATTTCATAATTTGTCTCCTTTTTCACGGTTATTATTGTATTTCTTTGGCTAACTGACAATAACACAGAATGTAATATTTTGTCAATTCATTTTCGACCTTTTTACAAATATTCACATTTTTTTAATTCTTTGTCCTTCCTGCGAGGACAAAAATGCAAATACAGCTTCCAGATATTTCATTGTGCTTTTTTTATATCACAGCGATGTAAAATAGAAGGAGGTAAAAAAATGGCTATGGCGGTTCTATGGACCGGAATGGTCGTACTATCCGTAGTATTTGGAATGCTGAATGGGCGTATGGAAGCGGTTTCCGCGGCCGCACTGGCGGGCGCGGGGAGTGCAATTCAACTATGTCTCTCCATGGCGGGCGTACTTTGCCTTTGGAGCGGCGTCATGGAGATCATGAACCGGTGCGGAATGTCCGCGAAGTTAGCGCGTGCGTTTCGCCCGCTGCTGAGGATGCTGCTGCCCAATGCCAGCCGGGACAGTGAGACGCTTTCGGCTGTCTCTGCAAATGTTTCAGCCAATCTGCTGGGGCTGGGAAACGCCGCCACTCCTCTTGGAATTCAGGCTGCCCGGCGGATGGCCAGGGGGCAGGAGGGGGTTGCCAGTGACGAACTGTGCCTTCTGGTGGTGCTGAATACGGCATCTATTCAAATAATTCCGGCAACGATCGCGTCCGTCCGCGCCGCTGCCGGAGCCGCGGCGCCGTTTGATATTTTGCCGGCAGTGTGGTTGTCGTCGGTGCTGAGCGTGACGGCCGGGCTGACGGTGGCAAAGGCCCTGGCCTTTCTGGGCAGGAGGAAAATATGAGCCCTTCTGCGATGGTGGTACCCGGTCTGCTGGCGGGGACAGCAATCATTGCCCTTTGGCGGCGGGTGGATGTTTACGGTGCGTTGACTGCCGGGGCGGGAGAAGGTCTGACGGTGCTTTTGCGCATTGCCCCGGCGCTGGTGGGGCTGATGACTGCCGTGGCCATGTTTCGCGCTTCCGGGGCTATGGAGTGGCTGTCCGGACTGTGCGCGCCGCTGCTGGGAAAAGTGGGAATTCCCGCGGATTTGACACCCTTGATGCTGATTCGGCCCATTTCCGGCAGCGGAGCGTTGGCCGTAGGCAGCGAGGTGATGAAAACTTACGGCCCGGATAGTTATACGGGGCGGGTGGCGGCGGTCATGCTGGGCAGCACGGAGACTACATTTTATACCATTGCCGTTTATTTTGGCGCTGCCGGAATTACCCGCACCAGACATACTATCCCGGCGGCGCTGACTGCCGATCTGGTGGGGTTTATTGGCTCTGCGCTATCGGTGCGAATTTTTTTCGGCAGGTAAGGCTTTTGCTGCGGGCTGACGATATGCATACAGACTGGAGAATCGATATTACACAAGCAATGAATGGGAGAGGCATCACAGATGTGACGCCTCTCCCGTTTAATGATTTTAGTAAAAAGCAAATCTCCGAAAAAGACAAAAGCACTGCTTCCACAAAGAACGAAACGCACTGGTTTACAAAAAAGAGTGATCGAAACCGTGAGGCAGCAGCTCTTTCAGAGTAAGGGACATTTCCTCGCCCTTGCCGTTGAGACAGATGACCTCCATCTGGGGCGCGAACTCCTGCATGAACTGTCTGCACATGCCGCAGGGCACACAGTAGTCCTCGCTTCTTCCGGCCACCACGATGCGTACAAAGTCCCGGTGACCCTCGCTGATGGCCTTGCTCATGGCGGTGCGCTCCGCGCAGGTGCCCACGGGGTAGGCTGCGTTTTCAATGTTGCAGCCAGTAAATACAGTGCCGTCGGCGCATTCCAGAGCCGCGCCCACTGGAAAGTGGGAGTAGGGGCAGTAAGCTCTGTCCAGCATCCGGACCGCCGCGGCTTTCAGTTCCTCCCGCGTCATGAAAACAGCTCCTTCAAAATTTATTTCCAGTCAATCTGCCGCTGAGGCCGGATGTTCACGTCCATGATATCCTTTGCGTCGTAGAATTGCAGGTACCGGTCCCGGGAGTGTCGCAGGGTGGTGCCGTCCGGGTGGAGCCGGTCGCAGATCACCGCGCAGATGTCCTCTTTAATATAGCTGAAGCTCTCAATGCCCACGGAGGCAAAAACCCGAAAACCCTGACTTTGCAGGTACCGGAATACCGGGCCGGTCTTCTTCCAGTCGTCGCCGTCCGGCCGCTCTCCATGGGGATAAAACAGAATCGTAGTGGGTCCCACAAGGCTGCCCACCTCGTCGAACCACCGCTTCGTGTCCGCCTGAATCGTCGCCATGGACTTGGTGCCCAAGCGGATGTGACCCCAGGTGTGGCTGCCGAAGGTCCAGCCGGTGCGCTTCAATTCCGCAATGACGGGCTTTACCGCCTCAATTTCCTTCTGCCGTTGGGCCTCCTGCGCCGCTGTCCAGCTCTTGGTGTCTGTCTGGGTGCGATAGCCCAAAATGCCGCAGTACCCCGTCAGAGACAGACAGCCCTTGGCGCCGAAAGGAGAAAAATCCGGGTGCTCCCTGACGAACTTGTCCAGAATGGGAAGGGCATCCAGATCCTGAGAGACGACTTCGTTGCCCTGGGGGTCCTTGCCCTCGCTCCAGATCAGGCCGTCGTCTCCCACAATCAATTTATAGGCGAAGCCGTTCTCCAGCATATAGGGATAATAGTTTACGTCATCATAGGAGAGAATCAGGGGCTTTTTCCCCTCAGGCAGGTACAGGGTATTTCGGACCATGGTGGGCTGGCCGTCCGCGCCTGTGGTTTCGCTCCACACGTCGTTGATGTCCACCAGTATATAGCCCTTGTCATAAATACTTTGCAGAATTTTGTCGTATTCATCCACGGTGACCATATAGTCATCCAGACCGTTAGACTCGGCGTCTCCGTCAAAGGCCAGCTCGGGATAGGCAATCACCGGATGAAAAAACAAGTGTTCCACCACGCCGTCCCAAGCGGTGTAAGGGACGCCGTCAACCATGTCGCCGGCGGGCTCCACAGTGGGGTCTGAAATGGTATAGGGCTCCACCTGCGGGGTCTCCGGTTCACTGGAGGCGGAGGAAGCGGCAGAGGAGCCGCCGGAGCCACTTCCGCTGCCGGAACCGCCGGAAGCGGGAGAGACCGCGCCGCAGGCGGCCAGAGATGTCAGCATGGCAAGCGCAAGCAAAAGCGGCAGGAATCGACGCATAGAAAAAGACATCCTTTCTGAAATTCAACTCGGTATGAAGCAGTATATCAGTTTGTTCGACAAAATAAAACACAAAAGGGTGACAAATTTACATTTTCACCAGTTTACAACGGCGTTTCTGACGGAATCCAGAATGCGGCAGCTTTTCAATTCGCCCAAAAAATACAAAAAATATTTGTATCATACTTGACAAGTAGGAAAACTGTGATATATTCAAATCATAGTAAATCAATATGGATTAGAAGGAGGAACCGTATATGCGTGTTTACGCCGATAATGCGGCAACGACTGCCGTCAGCAATGCGGCGGTGGCCGCCATGCTGCCCTGTTTTCAGGATTTTTACGGGAATCCGTCCAGCTTGCACACCATCGGTCAGCGGGCGGCGGAAAAGCTGTCCGTGGCCCGACAGATTTTTGCACAGAGGCTGAACTGCGATCCCAGCGAAATCACATTTACCTCCGGAGGCAGCGAGGCGGACAATCAGGCCCTGCGCTCCGCCGCTGCGGCGGGGGCGAAAAAGGGAAAAAAGCATATCATCTCCACAGAGTTTGAGCACCACGCCATTTTGCATACGCTGGAGCGGCTGGAAAAAGAAGGGTTTGAAATTACGCTGCTGAAGATCCCCAAATCCGGCGTGATCTCTCCGGAACAGGTACGGGAGGCTCTCCGCCCCGATACCTGCCTTGTGAGCATTATGTTTGCCAACAATGAAATCGGCACCATTCAGCCCATTCCCGAGATCGGCAGGCTCTGCCGTGGAGCAGGTGTGCCCTTCCACACGGACGCGGTGCAGGCGGCGGGGCATTTGCCCATTGATGTGAGGAACATGGATATCGACCTGCTGAGCCTGTCTGCTCACAAGTTCCACGGGCCCAAGGGCGTCGGCGTCCTATACGCCAGAAAGGGCTGTGTTCCTCTGGTGAACGTGATTTACGGCGGCGCGCAGGAGCGGGGAAAGCGGGCCGGGACTGAGAATATCCCCGGCATCGTGGGCTCCGCGGCGGCGTTCGACGAGGCCTGCGCCAATATGGAGAAAAACGCGGTGAAGATGACCGCTCTGCGGGATAAGCTGATCGACGGACTGACAGGGATTCCTCACAGCATTCTCAATGGCGAGCGGGAGCGAAGGCTTCCCGGCAATGTGAATCTGTGCTTTGAGGGGATCGAGGGGGAGTCGCTTTTGCTGCTGCTGGACCAGGAGGGCGTGTGCGCGTCCTCGGGAAGCGCCTGCACCTCCGGGTCTCTGGACCCAAGCCATGTGCTGCTGGCACTGGGCCTTCCCCACGAGGTGGCTCATGGGTCGCTGCGCCTGAGCCTGAGCGAATACAACACGGAAGAGGAAATTGACCACATTCTGGCGGTGACGCCGGGGATCGTGGAGTACCTTCGAAACATCTCTCCTGTGTGGGACGAGCTGGAGCATGGACAGCGGAAACATATCATCTGAATTTGAAAGGAGCGTTTGAAATGCTGTACAGTGAAAAAGTGATGGACCACTTCCAGAATCCCCGGAATGTGGGCAAAATGGACGACGCCGACGGCGTCGGCGAGGTAGGAAACGCCAAGTGCGGTGATATCATGCGGATGTATATCAAGGTGGACAAGGATACCCAGATCATCAGCGATGTGAAGTTCAATACCTTTGGCTGCGGCAGTGCCATTGCCACCAGTTCCATGGCCACGGAGATGATTAAGGGAAAACCTGTCACGGATGCGCTGACCCTTTCCAACAAGGCCGTGGTGGAGGCCTTGGACGGTCTCCCGGCCCATAAGCTTCATTGCTCCGTTCTGGCGGAGCAGGCGGTAAAAGCTGCGGTGAAGGACTACTACGACAAAAACGGGATTACCTATGGCAAAGAGTTGAATATCTGCGACCACGACTGCGAACACTGCGCAGGGGAGTGAGATCGCGAAAAGCAGGACAGCCGTCTTATGGACGGCTGTCCTTTTTGTCAAATACGGAGAGAGTGATCCGCCCGGAATTAACACGATACGTGCGGGACTTCATATACTGGAATGGACATTGAATTGTCCGACAACTCAGCATAATAATTTATGATGAAGGTGTATTATGGCCACTTCACTTTTGAAGCTGACAATGACTGCCTCTCAGCCGACAACTACCGCCGTGCCGACCGCGTTGCGCTATTTCAGGACGGCTCCGGTTGGCGGATATACCGGTGCTGCCACCTATACAATTGACGATGTGGACTGGGTCGACGATACCGGCACAGCCGTCGCTGAAGGCGGCCTTATCGCAGCAGCGGCAAGTAACGGCTATTATAACCTGTTTATCAACGGCCAATTGCAGGAAGGCGGTGTGGTGACTACCGTTACCACTGACGCAGTAACAATCACCTTTGACGCGGTAACGACCATTGAAGCGGGAAAGATTATCACTCTGGCTGTCACCAACTTTGCCCCGTCGACAACCGCTCCTGTCATCACCGGCTGATTGCATCAAGTGAATGAGACCAAAAACCGTTAGGTAATTGGTCGGGCAACAACTTCGAGGGCTCTCGGGGTTGTTGCTACATAGCATCGGCAGGCATTCAGACGAAGAAGGCCCTTCATCATTTTCAGAAAAATGGAGCAATATTATGTTACAGTGCGATTCGCCTTTCATCATCTGTCTGCTGACGGATGAAAACGGAAAATTGATCAGCGCATCTGAGCCGAACGGACTTACCTTTACGGTATTGTGTTCGACTAAGAAATGCCTGGGAACGGATTCCCTTACGGAAAAGAATCTGGTCACCGTTTCCATCAAAGGTTATATCGTTGTTTATATCGAGGGGAAAGAGAAGTCTTCCCCCATTCCGTTTTATGCAGTCAAACACATCTGCATGGATGTCCCTAAAGGAACATTTTTGGACTTTTCAGTTAAGAAATTCCATTGCTGCGGCGTTCCGGTCCTATTGGAAAATGAAATCGCACAGATAAGTGTTCTGATTGACCTTGAAGCGGAGGCAAGATCCTACGCTTATGTTGACGTTTTGGTCCAGCCGGCCGAAGCTCCAGCTTATGAGAATATTCTGATCAGCGTACTGAAAATCTATGACAGTGTCTGCTTCAAAACGCGTATCCCTGTGATCTATGATTTGCTGCTTTCGGCAATTACTTATCAGTATAATGCGCTATCTGATGGAGTAAAAATGGAATACACGGACCAGGATGAACTGACGGAATATGGTCACGAGGGAATTCTTTCTCCCACCAGCGTCTCCTATTACAATTTGTTTGTGAACGGGGTCCTGCAGCCAGATGTCAATTATGCGGTATCGGAGGGACAGCTGGAGCTTCTGACCGCAGACGTTCCGCCGAAAAATGAGCCGATCATTCTGACATTTGTTACCTTCGGTCAAAATCACGGGAAAACGGTTTATGTCACGGATCATAAATATGTCACGGTTTCGGACGGGATCAAAACGGTATTTACAAACAGCGACGAATTGATTGAATATGGGGACAATGGTATCCCTTCACCGGACACAGTGTCGTATTTCAACCTCTATGTAAACAGTGCTTTGCAGCCGAAAACAAATTATACGGTCACGGAGGGCCATCTTGAACTGACGACAACAAATGTTCCTCCCGCTGGAGCGATGATTATTCTTGAATCTGTCGTCATTAAGGATTCAGAGGATCTGCTGCTCAAAGCGGAGGTGTATGCCTACAACGCCTATTCAAACGGAAATAAGATCTATACGGATCAGGAAGAAATTACAATGTACGGGAACAAGGGAATCTCCGACCCGCAGTTGAGTTCCTATCAGAACCTGTTTGTCAACGGTGTGATTCAGCCGCAGATCAATTATTCGGTCCAGGAGGGCCGCCTCACGCTGAATACGAGCGACGCGCCCAATCCGGGCGTCCCCATCACGCTGCAATTTGTAAGAATTTTTTTATCGTAAGTTAAAAAACCTTTCAATCCTTATCTCGCAGCAGGTCAAGCTTGCCGTGCTGATCGGAAATGTCCAAGCTTTCGGCATGCGGCTTTGACCGTTTTGGCTGAGTCTGAGGTAGGTAGTAACGGTGCGTTTCACAGCTTAAGCGCAAGATACGAATGTCATGGAGCAGAGAAAAAGCTTGTGCATCTCAAGAAATCGGTGTATGATACATTACACGTATCATATTCACGGGTTCTGTGGCAGGGTGCGGCTTTCGGCGCAGATATTACCTTGCTGCAGGGCGCAGACCTGAGTGCCCCTTTCAATTCAGGAGGTTTCCAAATCATGAGCTTTAACGATGTTCCCTTTTTCTTCGGTTCCGCAGCGGGCGGGTTTATTTTGATGGCGGCCGTCGGCATTCAGGCGGCTGTGGCGCTTTTTTCTTCCATTCCGCTGACCCGTCGGCGTAAGGAGACCTGCCCCGGCTTTAATATCCGCGCGGCTTACCGCCGAATAGCTCAGGTCTCCAGCCTGTCGATTATTCTCTGCGCCGTCGTTACTACCCTGGTCATCCATTTCGGCTCCACCGGCATCATCGCGGGATACGGGCTGGGCTTCATTCTGGCATTTGCTCTGAATCTGAAGAGGATGTCCCCTAACAACGAGCAGAATCGGAAAAGCTACGAGGAATCCTATGCGGACTGTTACCCTGCCTCCGATGCCAACCCGGACGACACTGCGGCTCATAAGCGAGCAGTTGGGGGATTTGAATGCGCCGAGGGTGAAGACAGTTCGGACGGACAATAATCAGACATTGCCTTGGAGATATCGCCCCATGGGAGTTTCTTTCTCCCGTGGGGCTTCTTTTCGTGTTGAAATTTGTAATATATTGGTATATGCTATATGGGATAGTCGAAAAATGCGGCAAAGAACCTTTTTTAAGCGATTTTGTCGAAATATCCCGCGCTTTAATTCGGCGTTCAAGAGCGATGACTTTTCATAGATTCTATCATAAAAGGGGTAAAATGTGAAAAAACATATATTGCTGCTCAGCAGTCTGGTCATTATTTTTTCGATTATAATTGGATTTGTTGGCATCGTTTATAAGGATACAACGGCGTATCAGGATCTGGCGGAAAAACACATGGAAAATGTCTTGAGTCTTGCAGATAAAGACATTTCAAGCCATATTGAGGACACCATGACAAAGCCGGTGATGGTCTCAAAAACAATGGCCAATGATGAATTCCTAAAAAATTGGCTGATGCAAGAACCGGAAAACGTCAAAAATGATACATACCTGAACCAGTTATACAGCTACCTGAAGACATATCAGGAAAAGTATGACTATACAACTGTATTCTGCGTTTCTTCACAGACCGGAAATTATTATTATCAGGGCGGACTGAACAAAACACTTTCCAAGGAAGATACTCACGATATCTGGTATTATAATTTTATCGGGTCCGGGCACGAGTATGATTTGGAAGTCGATACAAATCAGACGAAAAACGATTACATTACCGTATTTGTAAATTTTCGCATTGAGAGCAATAACGGAGAACTTCTGGGAGTGATTGGCGTGGGACTTCAGGTTGACGCACTGGAAAATACCATTTGCTCTTATGAGAAGGACTATGGCCTTTCCGTCTATATTATAAATACTTTGGGGGCAAGAACATCCTTTACAGGTGATACGAATATTTTTATCAGAGAAGACGATTTGCCAAAGCTGACTGGAATTACAAATAAAATACAGTTAAACAAGTCCGAAACTCCCATATTACAATGGTATTCTTCAGACGGCGAAAGAAAGTGCCTTATAACGAAGTATAACGAAACTCTGGGCTGGCACTTTATACTGGAGATGGATACCAGTTCAATCAGCAGCGTGTTTCAGGATAGAGTACAGAGTAATATCCTTTTTATGCTCGTTGCAATTATTGCCTGCACAATGGTTTCAACAACTGTTTTCATCAATTATAATCAGCGTGTCATTACGATAGAGAATACAGATGAACTGACCGGACTTCCAAATAGAAAGCAATTCGCTAAACTGTATTTGCGGTTTATCCGTAAATACAGGAATCGGAGAAAGACCTTGGTTATGTTCGATATTGACCACTTTAAAGGGATTAACGACACATATGGTCATATATTTGGAAATGAAATTCTCTCCATTGTGGGAGAAGAGTTACGCAAAGCAATCAACGGGGATGGAATTGCGGCACGATGGGGCGGAGACGAATTCCTGAGTATATTGACCGTTGAACCGGATCAAGCGAAACAAATCATGGAGCGCTTAATGGCCTCGCTAAAAAACCAAGAAAAGGGCGACCCCTACAACGTGACTGTCAGCGTGGGAATTTTAGAGGTAGACAAAAGGCTTGGCATGGAGCAGCTCATCAAAAAAGCCGATGAGGCTTTGTATCGGTCAAAGGCGAATGGCCGAGATCAAATATCGATTGTGTATCAGCAGGAATAGTTCTGCTAACACCCGGGCCATGTTTGAACGGCTGAGCGCCGACGGAGAATTGAAAACCATCGCCAGACCTTGTTACGATCAGGGGAAGCGGGGAAATAAACCATATGCTCCGGAATTCATGCAAAGTAAACCGATTCTGCGCTGCCTGCAGATTTCTGCGGACAGCGCAGCTTTTTTTATTCGTGTGCTTTGTTGTCTAAAAAAAAGCGGATTCCCCGGATGGGCGCGGGCTGATTATTGATTAAAATTGCAATGTCGTCAGAGAAATTATCTGTCACCGCAATATCAATCTTTCCATCTCCGTTGAAATCCGCGCTGACCAGTATGGCAGGATAGTCATTTACGGAGAAGAACTGTGGTGCCTGAAAGGTACCGTCTCCGTTTCCGGACAGTACTGCTACTTTGTTTGTCAGCGGATTGGTAATTGCCAGATCTAACTTGAAGTCGCCGTTATAATCGGCTACCGTAATGCCAAGGGGTCCGGAACCGGCCGCATATAATACCGGAGGCTGAAAGGTTCCGTCTCCGTTCCCCATCAGGATGGCGACACTATCCGTATTATTGTCTGTAATCGCTAAATCAATCTTTCCGTCCCCATTGAAGTCGGCGGCTACCACATAGGCAGGTCCGGAACCGGCGGGGTATAATACGGAAGCATCAAATGTTCCATCTCCGATTCCAAGTAATATGGAAACCGTATCATCGCTGTTCACTACTGCAAGGTCCAATTTGCCATCATTGTTAAAATCGGCAGCAACCAAACCATCCGGGAATGGGCCTACGGGATAAAAGACAACTGGCTGAAATGTACCGTCTCCAATCCCAAGCAGTATGCCGACAGCGTTTCCGGAAATATCGGTTATTGCAATATCTACTTTCCCATCTCCGTTAAAGTCCGCAGATATAATTTCGATTGGATTAGAACCGGCAGGATATCCGGCAGCGGGCTGAAAAGTACCGTCACCATTTCCCATTAAAACTGCAATATCGCCACCATTGGAATCTGCCACCGCAAGATCAATCTTGCCGTTTCCGCTAAAATCGGCGGCCGTTACCGCCGTAGGATTAATACCTACAGAGTAAGGTACCGGAGCCTGAAAAGTACCGTCGCCGTTTCCAAGCAAAACTTCTACATTCCAGCTTTGGATGGACGGCGCAGCCAGGTCCAAGTTTCCATCCCCATTAAAGTCGGCACTGGCTATGCCGTATGGGAACTGCCCTGCAGCATAAAATGCGGCAGGTAAAAAAAAGACAGCCATTGCATATTCTCCTTAATCATAAACTGAAACTTCCAACCCATTATATGCAACTTTTTTTAAAAGGTAATAAAAGTACTGATATAGCGCCTGGGATTTGGATATTCTTGAAGAAAAAAAGACGGCGCCAGATTGGCACCGCCTTCAATGTGCAGTTATAGAGTCACCGTTTCCAAAATGCTCTTTTCAAAGCCGACTACGCCATCGCAGTCAGTTCGACTGCTTGTTAAAGGCGTTACGCCAACTTCATGTCGCCGTCCTTTACCCATCCGGCGCTGCGGCACAGGGCGTTGATGGCGGGGGCGAGAATGGCGGGCAGGACAAAGCAGATCAGAATCAGCCCCAGCCATTCTGCGGCGCCGGGGACGATTGGGCCGGCGCCTGCATTTACGGCGGCCTCGCTGGGGGAGACCCAGCCGGTGTACAGGCCGATTTGGCCCACCAGGCCGCAGGTACCCATTCCGGAGGCCACGGGTGGGCCGTTCATCTCCAGTTTGAATAGGCATGTGGCGATAGGGCCGGTGATGGCCGAGACCGCGGTGGGAGCGATCCAGATGCGGGGGTTGCGGACGATATTGGGCATCTGGAGCATGGATGTGCCCAGCCCCTGGGACACGAGACCGCCCCAGCCGTTTTCCTTAAAACTCATGACGGCGAAGCCCACCATCTGGGCACAGCAGCCCGCCACGGCGGCCCCGCCTGCCAACCCCACCAAGCCGAAGGAGGCGCAGATGGCCGCGGAGGAGATGGGCAATGTCAGCGCCACGCCAACGGTGACCGAGACGAGGATTCCCATCAGGAAGGGTTGGAGGTCGGTGGCCCACATGATAAAGCTGCCCACGGCCATGGCCGCCGCGCCGATAGCGGGGGCAATCAGCTGGGCCAGGGATACGCCCACAAAAACCGTAACAGCGGGGGTGACAAGGATATCCACCTTCGTTTCCTTGGATACGGCCTTGCCAAACTCGGCGGCGATGATGGCGATGAACAGTACGGCCAGTGGGCCGCCCGCGCCGCCCTCCTTGTTGGCGGCCCAGCCCACCGCTGCCAAAGAATAGAGCACCAGGGGGTCGGCCTTAAGCGCGTATCCAATGGCTACGGCCATGGCAGGACCGGCCATTTCGAAAGCGTATTGCCCGACGTCGACAAGAAACTGCCAGCTGATCTGCTGGCCTAGCGTTTTAAGGATCGTGCCGATGAGCAGGGAACAGAACAGACCGTGGGCCATATAGCCCAAGGCGTCGATGCCGTAGCGATGGGCGGAGATGACGATGTTTTTGCGGGCTAGGAACGCACGAAAGTTTCTCATAGAGGGCACCTGCTTTCAAAAAAATCCAATGTACATATATGTGTCATGACATATATGTACATTGGATTTTATCCCAGACAAGGTGTCTTGTCAACTGTCAATCTGACAAAAGGATTCCCAGTTTTCGCAGAACGGCCAGTACTCTTTGGAATGCCGCCTCGTTGGGGCAGGCGAGGGTGTGGAGGTGGATCCCCTCGGTCAGGTCGGACAGAGGCCTGGCATCGGAGCGGTCGCACCGGCACAGGAACTCCTCCACGTCATAGCGGCTGGACATCCGCAATGGGCCGGTCAGCTGGCCGTAGATGGGGTGCTCCACGATCACATCCAGAACGGTGCAGCCCTGATCCACCATGGCGTTGAGCTCCGAGCGCATCCCGGCGGCGTCGTGGCGGCACGCCACCTGACGCAAAAGGCCCGGCGCCACCTGCCCGGTCACATATCCCCGGGGCGTAGCGGACACATCCAGTCCTCCAGCACGCAGCAGGGCCACATCTCCCACGATCACCTGACGGCTGACGCCCAGCCGCGCCGCCAGCACCGATGCGGAGACCGGCTGGTCCGCCTGTTCCAGAATGCATCTGATTGCCGCCCTGCGTTCATCTGCCCGCATGTTCCGTTCCTCCTGTCCTGACAGCTGTCAGGTACCGTTTGTAAATAAGTGTATCACACCTGCGCCGTTCTGACAACCGTCCCCGCTACTTTTAGAGGGAGAACCGAAGCAAATATCCTGCTTGATTGCATTATCAAGTCTTTACTTTACATGCTGGTATCTATCCGTCATAATAAGTAGCTGCCGTTTTATTTGATTATATTCCTCTTTCGTATAGGTAAAAAATAATTAAAAAGACAGGCTCAATTATACCGAATACCATAAGCAATGTAGCGGAGAAGAAAACCTGCTGCATCTGCCGCAGGTTCGATAGAACGATTTAGTTTTGATGTAAAAGCCACCTCGCCAGCGGTTTAGTGCTACGTTTATTTTCTGAAAAATCGCATATGATTGAATAACTTTAGTATAATTGTGCGACAGATTTGCGCCAAAACGAATAAAGAAAGCCCTGTAACCATTCTGTTAGCGTTCACAGGAACACATTATGAACCCAGTTATGTAAGAGGCGGGCGGCGGAAGCTGTTTGCCTCTTACGCTTTCTATGCAATGTTTACCTGCTCTATATTTTCAGCAGCTTCCGCTATCGGCTCCACACTATCCATGACGCCCACGTCGCGGTAAATAATGCGAATCTCCTGTTCGGCGGTGCGGGAGTATTTTTCACTGCGTTCTCCAACCTCGATCCGCTGGATGAACAGTCGTAGGATTTCCGGAGTCAGCTCGGGAATCTCCGTGTACCGCTTGGCTTTCTCGATGAACACCTCCACGTTGGCGGCGGAGACCCGCAGCTTCTGGAGCTGTGCTTCCTTCTCCGGAATGGCGGAATCCAGCTCCTTCTGCTCAGCGTTGTAGTCACCGGAGAGGATGCGGAACTGCTCGTTGGTGACGCGCCCCAGCACGTTGTCCTCGTAAAGTCGTTTGAAAAGCGCGGTCAGTTCCGCGTTCCTGCGCCGCATGGTGTCCAGCTCTTTCTGTGCGGCGGTAATCTCCCTGCGAAGCTCCGCGCTGTTTTTCCGGTTAATGTACTCGGCAAAAAGCTTTTCCTTCTGCCGCGCGAAGTGCCTTACCCTGCGCAGATCATCCAGAACGATGGTGATCAGATCCTGCTCCCGGATGTGGTGGGGCGAGCATTCCGTTTTCCCACGCTTGCCATAGGTATAGCACTTGAAATTGTTCTGCGTCGCCTTCATCGTGTGCGCCCGGTGCAGTACCAGCGGCCTGCCGCAATCCGCGCAGTATACCAATCCAGAAAAGAGATTCGGCTCGTCCATATGCTTCGGCGTTCGCTTTTTATGCTGGCGGACATCCTGAATGATATCCCACAGTTCCTGCGAGATCAGCGGTTCATGAGTATTCTCCACCAAAATCTGCTCCGATTCCGGGTGGCGGATAAGCTTCTTGTTCTTGTAGGACAGTGTTGTGGAGCGCAGCCCTGCCATGTGCCCAAGATAGGTTTTGTTGTCGAGAATGCCGGTAACCATGCTGCCGCACCAATTATAGGGGCGGGTGGTATCCAGCTTCGCGTGGGAGGCGCCAGTCTTACGATAGTAATAATTGCTTGGCGTGAGCGCCTGTTCCTTCGTCAGCAGCCGCGCAATCTGATTCGGGCCCTTGCCTCCGGCGCAGAGACTGAAAATACGCTTGACCACTTCCATCGTTTCCTCGTCGGGAATAATTCCCTTGCGGACGGTTTCATCCCACTTGTAGCCATAAGGCGGCCTGCCGCCGAGAAGCTCGCCGCGCTCAGCCTGCACCCGTTTTACCACGCGCACCTTTTTGCTGGAATCTCTGGCATAAAGCTCGTTAAACCAATTTCGCATCGGGGTGAAATCATTGGTTTCAGAGTTGAGGGAGTCGACGCCGTCGTTGACCACGATAAAGCGCTCCCCCTTCTGCGAAAAGTAAATTTCCGTGTAATACCCCACCTGCAGATATTCCCGCCCCAGCCTCGATAGGTCCTTCACGATCAGCGTTTCGACCTCGCCGTTTTCAATCAGCTTCATGACCTCAGTCCATGCCGGACGGTTGAAATTCGTGCCGGAATATCCGTCGTCATAAAGAAATTGGGTGTTGACAAAGCCATTTTCCCGCGCGTATTTTTCAAGGAGCATTCGTTGGTTCTGAATGCTGTTGGAGTCACCCTTGAGCTCATCTTCCTGGCTGAGCCTGCCGTAAAGTATGTTGTATTTCTGGTTTGCCATTTTGAATTTAACCTCCTTCTGTTGGGGCAAACCGGTACGGTACCCACAGCATACCGCACCGGTTCCCACAAGTCTACTGATTTCAGGCGTTATGCGCCTCTTTTTCGAGGTCGGTGTCGATCAGGCCGAGAAGCTTGTCCGTGGGGGTATGCCCCATTACAGGGAATACCGAGCGGACGCGGTACCGCCGCCCCTCGATGCTCATGGAGCAAACGGTTGTGCTCTCCGTTTGGTCAAGAAATAGGATGGCGTCGTCAAAGCAGGGGGCGTATTTCCCGTTTTCCTCCTCCTCATACTCAACCTCCGCTGTTTCGTATGCACCTAAAACGCCGGTTTCCAGATAGTGCCGCGCAATTTTCTGTTCTCTGCTCATAAAATCATCATTCTTGTTCATAATCATCCTCCGGCTCCTCCAGATAGCTAATTTCCATCCTGTTGCGAAGCGCATTCTTCAGTGGCACGTAGCCCCTGCTCTGGTTGACCAGCTTCACCGCCCTGCCCCGGAGCTTCTGTGTATCGGCGTCAGACACCTCCAGAATTGACGCCAGCAGCAGGTTGATCTGCACCAACTCCACGGCAGTTTTGTATGACAGCTTTGACAGATGTTCCTCTAACTGCCGAATCTCGGTGCGCTCCAGCCTGCCGTATATCTCGGCCAGCTCGCCGCTGAATTGACGCAGCAAATCCCGACTGACATACTCCCGGATGGCGGCGTCAATGAATTCGGATCGGTTGGGAAATCCGTGGGGAGACATGGGCGCTTGGCGGGAGGCCGCCGATTGCGCGTTGCTTTGTCTAGGAGGATAAGGCGGATTCCTTCGGACTGGCCTTATCCTCCCGTGCAAAGGCATGTGAGCCAACATGGATCACTTTTCATACCGCACTTTCAAACTTGAGCCAAGTGGGAACATTTTGGTGTTATCCAGTGCCAATAGGATCAGCAGGGACGATATTGGTGAAAGCGGCAGCGTTATCATCCGCAGGGGCAACGCGAGCGTCTGTGTGCAGACTGCTCTGCTCGGGTGTAGTAGGGGGACGGTGGTTTCATAGGATACATAAACCATTCGGGCGGTCTGGTTATAAACCAGACCGCCCGAATCAAATATTGCCGTTCTGTATGAATTACTGCATGGACAATAAGTTGTACAGCACCTGCGCCATCTGGGCACGGGTGGTAGTGACCGTCGGGCTGAGTAGTCCGTTGTTACCGCCGATCACGCCGGTTTCCACCAGATAAGCCATTGCCTCTTGTGCGTAGGAAGAGATGCTTTCACTGTCCGTAAAGTCGGAGAGCGTCTTGCCGGAATCGCCCTCAGGCAGCTGGTCAATTGCCTTCAAAGCGTTGTACAGCAGGGCGAACATCTGCTGGCGGGAGACGGCCTGCTTCGGAGCAAATTTGTTGCCGCCCACGCCGTTGGTGATCCCTAGCCGCTTTGCCGCTGCCAGATATCCGGTGTAGTAGGTATTTCCCGCGTCGGAGAAGTTGTTGGCGGAGGAATTGTCCGGCTCAATGCCATAGGCACGCATGACCATCGTGATGAACTGACCACGGCTCAATGTCGCATTGGGGCTGAACGCAGTTTCGGTCGTACCTCCGGTAATTCCGCGCGCCGCGAGGAATGTGACTGCTTCATAGCACCAGGCGTCCTCCGCCACGTCGCTGAACACCACCTTGTGATAGCCCACGGCATAGGTTGAGAAGTGTGTGGTGGTGAAGACTAAAGTACCTGTCTTGGCATCATAGTGGCAGTTCTGCATCAGCTCCGGCTCGCTGTCGGCATTAATGTAATAGGCTACGATGGCATTTACGTTTTCGCCCGCCGCTGGGGTATAGGGCACGGAAACCGTGACGGTTCCGCCGAACTGGGAAATCGTGCTGCTGCCGCTGGTGATGCTGAAGTTATACACCGGGTGGTCACCCACAACCTGCCGCACCGCGTCGGGCAGCGTGCTGGTTTCCACCTTGGATGCAGAGAATTTCACCTCCCCGGAGGCCGCGCCGGCAATGGAAGCGATAGCCTGGGCGTCAAATGTCATCTCAGCCACGGGGCCGGACAGGGTCAGGGATTCCATCTTGCCGGAAACCATCGCCTGAACGGCGTCTCTCGGCAGGGTGGTCTCGGTGGTGCTTGCACTGGATGCACCGCTGACCTGGATTTCCACTTTGGGGGCCGTGCCGTTGCTTTTTGCTGCTTTCTGCGCTTTTTCAATCGCACTGGTTACTTGAGACTGCGTAACCGAAGCCGCTGCCTTGCCGTCGGAGCCGGTTTTTGCCGTTGCCGTGGTGGTCGCGGTAGAACCGGAAACGGTGGGCGCGGGTGTCGTGCTGGATGAACCGCCGGAGGAGGAGCCACCAGAGTTATCACCACCTGAGGAGTAAGGATACAACGTGGTGCTGCCGCTGAGCGTATTGTAGTGGGTGTTGTCAGTCGGAGTAAACAGCCATGCATATGCGGTGTTTTTCTGAACTGCGGTAGTACTGGTTAATACCCAAGCCACAGTTCCGGGCACGCTGAAGGTTCCGCCTTCTGTGGTCAGCACCGCATCGGCCAGTGTTTTCTCATTTTCTGTAATTTTTGTATATTTCGGCTCGCCAGTGGGTGTCGCCTTGCTGAGTGTTACAGTGATTACGTGAGTCACCTCGGCATAAGTATCGGAGTTGGTCGGGGTGAATTGAACTGTGACAGAGTTTGGCCCAATTGTCAGACTGCTTGTATCGCTCACAAAACTCCATGTTCCAGCCACCGTGATGCTATCAACGATTGCAGAACCCCGAATCACCAAAGCGTCTCCATAGGCTGCGGAAATGCTATCGACACTGACTAACGGAACATCTTTATCCGTCAGTGTGATGACCACATTTATAGTGAAATCCTGATAATTTTCTGTGGATACATTGATCGGCAGGGTGGCCGTACCCCCGGCGGCACCCCCATTGAGCGTATAGGTTACCGTTCCGCTTGTGTTTACCGACCAGTCGCCGATGATGTTGCTGCTATCGGCTTCAGAGCCTGCGGCGAAGGAAGCCGTTCCCACATAAGCTGGAACCAAAGCCGCTATGGAAAGCGTTTTTTCGCCGGTAACCGTATTTCTGTGGGAGATTGCATCATCCGAGGCCGTCGGCGCAGTGCACTTGGCAATCGTCTGATTGGCCAGCGTATAATTGCCAGAAACGTTGTAGTTCTTGGCTTTGTCGGTATTTCCAAGCGTCACGGTGATCGTAACACTTCTCCCGCTTCCCGCATTTTTATCGTCAAACGTGCCTGCGGCGGTGAAATCAGTGCCCATCACCATGCTGTCCACATCGCTGCTCAACGTGACGCCCGTTACCGTGGCCGTCGTTGTACCGTCGTAGGTCTTTGGTTCAACCGTTGCGGCTGTAATGGTCAGCGTCAATGGGGAAACGGTAAAGTTTTTTGTGACCCCGCCCGTGTAATTTCCCATGCCAGTCACGGTTACCGTACCGCCGTCGGTGACGGTAGCCAGTTCGCTGTACGAAACCGTATAATCCGTATCTTTCGTGAGCGCCGTGCCGTCCGTTACCGTTACGGGCGGGGTAATCTTCTGCCCGGTATAGCTTTGCGCGCTTATTTCACCGAACATACTCTCCGTTATTGTTTTCGGAGTGATTGTCATCATACCAATCTCAAGTCCGGTTGCCGCGCAATAAGCATCATTTTCCGTTACGTTAGCCGTGACTTTGTAGGCGCCGACATCAGTAGGAGCAGTATCCGAACTTGTATAGGTTGTTGGGTCTATACCTTCATAGTATATGGTTGCATCCATATCGGACGGCTTCGTATAAGCCTTGGCTGTGCCGTCATATGTCAGTGAGTCTGGCGCAGTAAAATCTGCGGGCTTTGGCGCAAACACGACCGTCACGCCGTCCACAGCGAAAAAGCCCGTGTTCGACCCGTTTGCATAGGATATTCCGCTTTGGTCGCCGCTCCTGTCCCACGTCGCCGATGCGCCACCCGGCAAAACAATCAGGCCGGTGCTGTCGCCGCCGTCATATGTCGGGGTTCCTGCGCCTTGATTCCACGCGATGACCACGCCAGTTTCTGTGGGGCCGGTAAAGGTTGTGACTGGGGACAACTGGTAGATCACCTGATTATCACCTATGATGTCCGTGCCGTAAGCGAATACCACGCCGCCGCTGACCGTGATATCATTTGAAACAATAGCTTCTTTTGTCGTGGCTCTGACAATACCGCCGCTGACCGTGACTGTTCCTGCTTTGTACGTCTCGATAGCTGCGCCTCCAACACTTTCTACCGTACCGCCGGACACCGTGACTCCGCCGGACTCCTCGCTAATGATAGCGCGGGAGTAGGATGAGACCAGACCACCGGATACCTTGATGCCGCCCGTTGAAGTATTATATATGGCATAACAGATGCCGGTTCCGCTATTTTCTACTGTGCCGCCTTCGACGATAATACGATCCGCTGTGCCTTCAGCTGAGCCTGCTTGGAGGATTGTGGGATAAGAGGAGCCGAACCCGCTGTTTTGTACCGTCGCGGTACCGGACACCCTGACAATGCCTTTGGAACTATAAATGGCACATCCTGTGGATGCCGATACGTTACCGCCGGATATGGTGATTTCTCCGACGGAAGCGTTGTATATGGCACATCCCGCACCGGTATTTTTTACCGTACCGCCCTCGATAACGATACGGGCTGCTGTGTCCGTTCCGGCATTTTCTTGTTTGATCGTAGCTTCAGCCCCGGTTTGGACGGTCGCATCGCCGGACACCCGGATGACGCCGGTGGAACTGTTGTATATGGCGATGCCGGTTCCTGTGTTTTCTACCGTACCGCCGGATACCGTAACTCTGCCGGTGGAACTGTTGGATATGGCACAGAAGCCGGCGGATGAAACCGTGCCGCCGGACACCCTGACCCCGCCAGAGGAAGGGGTGTAGATGGCGTAGGCGGTTCCTGTGTTTTCTACCGTACCGCCCTCAATAATAATACGGTCTGCCGTATCCGTTCCGGCATTTTCTTGTTGAATCGTGGAACTAGTACTTGATTGATTTTTGACGGTCGCATTGCCGGACACCGTGATGACACCCATGGAGGTGTTATATATGGCGCCGCCACTTCCTGTGCTTTCCACCGTGCCGCCGGACACCGTAACCCCACCGGTGGAACTGTTGTATATGGCGAAGTTACCGGATGAAACCGTGCCGCCGGACACCGTGACTCCGCCAGTGGAAGAATTGCTTATGGCAGAGCTGTTGGTGGATAAAACCGTGCCGCTTTCCGCCACTTCAAGGGTGCCTTCTCTGTTCGGAGCAAGTAAATATTTGGTGAAATCTGCGGCCGCCGTAATAGAAGCTCTCCAGATCACCGTCACGCCCGAATCGATGTTAAGAGTCAGGGTAGATGATGCGTCCGTTACCGTTCCTGTTACGGTGACTGTGCTGTCAGAAACGGAAGCGGATAGTTTGCCTGTTCCTCCGGAATATGCTTCGATGGTACTTGCCAGCGTACTCGCATCCGCCGCAAATGCCACGGTCGGCAGCAGCGTCACTATCAGACAAAGTGCAAGAAAGACGCTGCCGAGCTTTTTCCAAATTTGTTTCATGTTTTGGTTTACCTCCATATAATCAGTTATCTTGCCTGCCCAGCAGGGTCATAATGTCTCCCAGTGCGATCCGTGAGCCGTCCCGCCAGTAAACGCTTTGTCCGTCGGTACTCGGACGGGGCAGCAATTCCAAATCCCGCAGGCTGTCGTAGCTGTGGTCTTCTTTGGGCAGACGCTGGGTGTCAAACAGGATCAGATGGCCGTTGCTCAGCTCAATGTCCAGCGTCTGGCCGTCTAAAATGTCCACCCGGGTTATTTGCAGCATAGGTTATCACCTCATTTCCGCCGGATGTTTCTACATATCCGGCACTCTGTAAGCGTAGCAGAAAAATTTTCCTCTGTGCGAAAGGTTAAGAAATCTTATCTGTTTTCCAAAAAGTTTTTTATGGCGGGATTTTTACCCAAAAATATGGTATTATGGTCTTAAAAACGGAGGCGATGAGACGAAAAAAGCAAAGCTGCTGCTGATTGAGGATGAAACCGAGGTGCTGGAAATCAACAGGGAATATTTTGAGGGGAAGGGCTATGAGGCGGTCTGTGCCCCCACGCTTTCCAAGGCGCGCTTTTTTTTGGAGGAGCACGCCCCCGACCTAATTTTACTGGATGTGATGATGCCGGACGGTTCCGGCTTTGACTTCTGTGCCGAGCTGCGGCAAAAAACAAACGCCCCCATCATCTTCCTGACATGCAGGAATGAAAATGAGAGCGTTGTAAAAGGCCTTTTGCAGGGCGGGGACGATTATGTCACCAAGCCCTATGATTTGAATGTTTTAAGCGCACGCGTAGCTGCGCAGCCTCGCCGCAACGGCTTTCTATCAGCCGGAATCATCGAGCTGCCGCCCTTGACGGTGGATTTTCTGGCCGGGGAGGCCGTGTTGGACGGCGAGCGTATTCCGTTGACCATGAAGGAATTGCAGCTTTTAGGCTGCTTTGCTCTGTTCGCCGGGCAGCGGCTGAACGCGGATGAAATCTACCATCGTGCGTGGGGCGAGGCGTCCCCCGGCGCAGCCGGAACCGTCAAGACTCATGTGGCGAATCTGCGCAGGAAGCTCAGGCTGGATGACGGCGGCTGGTTTGAACTCTCCAGCGCCGGAAAAAGCGAGTACATCTTCAGCAAGGTCCAGTATTAGCGGCGGCAGTGGGTAAGGTGAAGAAAACAGAGGTCCCCTTGCCCTCCTCGCTTTCAATCCAGATGGTTCCTCCGTGCTGCTCTACGATATGTTTGCAGATATATAGCCCAAGTCCGGTGCCGGTATCCTGACCGCAGCCGGATTTTTGTTTCCCTCCGTAGCGCTCAAACAGATGCGCAAGTCGCTCCGGTGCAATGCCGGTCCCCGTATCGGAAACGCAGATACGAATCTGATTCCCGTCCTGCTCGGCGGATATGATAATAACCCCTTCCGAGGTGAAGCGTACCGCATTGGAAATCAAATTCACAATTACCTGCGAGATGCGGGCGGGATCAGCCCAAATATCAGGCAAGCCCCGTTCAATCTGGATGTTCAGGTGGTTTTGATTTTTATTGAGCATGGGATAGTGAGTTTCAACGGCTCCGTAGATGATTTCATCCATATGACAGGAGCGCTTTTCCATCGCCATGCGCCCCTCCTCCATGCGGGTCACGTCGAGAATCTGCCCCACCATCAAGGAGAGCCTTTCCGCCTCGGAGCAAATGAGTTTCATCCGGCGGGAGACTTCACCGCCATCCAGCTCACCGGGATGCTCGGCCAACTGTTTTGTGGTCTGCGCGTAGCCGGACATCACGGTAAGGGGCGTTTTCAGCTCGTGGGAGATGTTGCCCAAAAACTCGGTTTTCAGACGGTTGAGGTGTTCTAGAGCACCCTTTTTCGCTTCAAGCTTCTGCTCGGACGCCTTGCTTTCGGCCAACACCCGGTTATTCATTAGAAACAGCGATACCGTCTGTGCAAGTACAAATACCAGCATGGCCGCTTCCGAAATAGGTTTCTTGGGGTGCTGATAGCCAAAAACATTGTTGTACAGCAAAATATCGCTGATTGCCGCCAGAAAAAACACAGCAATGCCGTAGATGGCGGCCGACTGCTCCTTATTTGGGTTCCGCATCGTCCAAAACAGTCCGGATATTCCAGGGACGATGCAGAGCACCAGCAGGTTTTGATAATCGATCAGAATGGATGTATAAAAGACCGAGTCACCGAACAGGACACATAAGCCGTAAATCAGAGAACCGATGATTGCCGTATACTGAACGGCATGTAAAAATCTGCCTACGGCATACTGTCCGAGATACAGAGACAGGAAAATTGTGAGCAGCACGACGCTCAGGTATTCCAGTATAAAGGATATATTTCCGGAGAGAAAAGAAAAGTCCACCCACGCCTGGCTCTGGATACATTCCCGCAACGCCATGGCAAGACAGGCCAGTGCGAAATACAGCGTCGCCTTCGTATGAGACAGGAGCAGATATATGCACAGCAGCAGCGCCGCGGCGCACACAAATGCGCCCATTTCAAGAAAGCCTTTGGTTTCGTTGGTCAGGCCTCCGCTTGGCGCGGATGCCGTATTCTGAATGCTCAGGGTCGCCAGCTGCGCACCGTTGCGGTACTGGTAAAACTGCGCCGACTGTAAAATGACATCCATTTTTTCGTCAACAGGCGAGGCATAGCAGGTCAGGTTATTTTCCCACACCTCAGTATCTTGCTTTGTGGTTCCCGGCTGACCGGACTGTCCTACCAGTTCACCGTTTACATAGACGAGCATAGCGTGGCGTCCCGACAAGGAAAAGGTCAGGGTATAGACATCGCTGTTGTCAGGCAGCGCTACCACGAACCGTTGAGACAAATAATCGGCGTGCAGCGTGTCATATTGTGCCGTGCTGACCGGCGTGGTTGACGCAACATTCTCCGGCGTCAGCAAAATGTCAGGATAGTATGTGGGGCCGGGCGGCAGGGTGACGGCGGCTTTCCAATCCGTGATTCCTGTCAGGGGATAAACACCGTTTGCCTCCTCGACAGTGATGCTTTCAGGCTCGCTGCTTATCATAGCCGGGAGCCGTACCAAGAATATTAGTGCCAGAACTGTTAAAAACGCAGCAAGTATTATAATCAGCAGCCTGTGCTTGTTTACGATACCTTGGATAGCAGTCACCCCCTCCAAACTTTCGATAGGATGATTATAGCATAACAGGGGACATTACTCCAGAAAAACAACAAAATCCGAACCCTTCTCCAATCGGAAAAAGGTTCGGATTTTGTTGTTTTGGTGGAGAATAGCGGGATCGAACCGCTGACCTCTTGAATGCCATTTAGGTGCTCTCTTAAATTAATGAAGCACTTGAACAAACAGAAAGCAAATGTTCAAACGAACATCTGCTTTCTGTGCCGTACCAATTACCCCTCGGTTCAATTACTATCCCTATAAGGGATAACCCTTGCGGTTACAGGGCTTTCTAACAGGCAAATTATCTCTTGGAGAACTGAGGTGCGCGACGGGCGGCTTTCAGACCATACTTCTTTTATATTGCGTTAAAATAATCGAAATATATCAGTGCGTTTGAGGATTTGCTAAACATGGTTAGCCCCAAAGTTAGCCCTTTTCTTGCGAGTTTTTGACGGTATCAGATTTAGCTCCATCATCCGTAGGCCCAAACGCCTTGTTAACCTTGAGCATTAGATCCTCGGGCCGATTCGACCGCAGATGCGTGTAGATGTCCATCGTAATCCGGGAATTTTCATGCCCGGCAAGATACTGAACTGTTTTAGGATCGACGTCAGAAGCAATCAAGGTTGAGATGTATGTGTGCCGGAGCTGGTGCGGCGTCACCTCAAAATCGATGCTGTAGACAACCGTGTTGTTGTGAGCAGCCTTTTCGCCCAGTGTCGGTGTGACAGTGTGTTTTATCTTTTCACCATTGATATAGCGGGTATAGGTTCTCTCCTTTGTGCTGCGGACTGTGACATATTTCCAAAGCCGCGTCCATTGCGTACCAGACAGAGGGCCCCCGTCGACACCGTTTGCAATCACGTACTCGGATTTGGACTTTGCTTTTACGTCCTTCAGGCACTCCACTAGTTGTGGCGGGATAGGAATGTCTCGCCGTGCCGCTTTCGTCTTCAGCTCCGGCGAAATGACAGGCCGATTATGAGCGGTATGCCACGCCCGGCGAACTTTAATCGATGGCGCTTTGCCGTCTAAATCCACACAATCCCACTGTAATGCAAGAATCTCCTCGCGGCGCAGACCCGCATAAAGGCCTAGCATTACGAAGGGATATGGGGGCAAGCCGCGCACAGCATCCAGTAGCGTGCGAACCTGCGCCTCTGTAAGCGCCGTCTTTTCCTTCGGCGGCTTTCCACCCCTTGGGTTCAGTTTTTCACACGGGGATCTGTCGATAATATTACTCTCAACTGCGGATTTGAAAATTGCCTTATAGAGCATCTGCACGGAACGATAGATGGAAACAGACTGCTTTGCTGCTTTCCCAATTGCGAGATTGACATCATCAGGCATGACCTCAGTCATAAAACGCTCCCCGAGCGGCTCCATGATGTAGATCTTCACCTTGCTTGTATAGTCGACGAGCGTTGTCTCGCGGATATGCCCCGCATGCATACTCAGCCATTTTTCACAGTATTCCCGCACGGTTGGGTTCTCCGCTCGAAAGGTGGCATCCGAAATCTGGCGCTTGGCATCCTCAACCTTTGCCGTCAGCTCCTCCGGTGTTTTTGCATACAGCGGGACGCGCTTACCGTCGGAATCAGTGATTCGTGTTCGGTAATATGTGATGCCCTTTATCACGGTCGTTCCATATGTGGGCTGTACCTTTTTCGGCCGGGCCATTACTTGGAGCCCTCCGGTTTGTTACCGTCAAGCAAGCGCTTCACCTCACGGTCAAAATCAGAGGAAATGCGCTGAGTCTTATTGAATTCTGCGTATTCTCCCTCTGCCTTTGCACGAGCCTCCTGTCCGGAAATACGCCCCTTTCCGCTCAGAATGTCATATTTACGGAAGGCAAGGAATTCGTTGATGCTGGCGGCAAACTCCTCCATGGTGAAGGTGTTTTCCCTCTCAATCAGATCTTCAATATAATCGAAATACCCAGTCACCGTCCGCTCCAGCTGCCGGATCTGCTTTTCGTTCAGGTAATTTTTGGCGACGGTGACATCTGATTTCAAAATCCGGCCGGCCGGAGCATTTTTCCATGTCTTCATGCCCAGATTGTCCTTGCTCCTGTCCGCGTGGGAATATACGATCTCCGCTGCGGTCTGGCCGGTGATGGCGTAGTGAAACTTGTTCTGGACCATCGCGTAGAAGTCATGAGTAATCTGTGCGTTTTTGTCGTAGTCGATACTGCACTCGGCAAAGATGTCCGTGATCTGCTGCCAGATCCGGCGCTCGCTGGCCCGGATCGAGCGGACGCGCTCCAGCAATTCACGGAAGTAGTCTTTTCCAAAAGCAGTTTTTCCCTGCTTCAGCCGCTCATCATCCAGCGCAAAGCCTTTTGTCATATACTCTTTCAAGACACCGGTCGCCCAGATACGGAATTGAGTAGCCCGGTAAGAACTCACGCGGTAGCCAACGGAAATGATGACATTGAGGTTATAAAAGGCAACCGGTTGCTTCACTCCATCAACACGCATTTTTTGCGTGTTGTCCTCGCGTACCAATTCGCCTTCTGCAAAGACATTGTTGATATGCTTGCGAATAGTCTTTTCATCTTTGACAAAGAGCTGGGCCATCTGGTTTGCGGTCAGCCAAATGGTTTCATCTTGAATGAACGCATTTACAGAAATGTTCTCATCCCTGGATTGGTAGATTAAGAACTGAAATTCGTTTTTGTCCATTCCTTGCATCCTTTCTCCCTTGCCGAATGCGGTGGAGCATATTGCAATGCAGCATAGCAAGGGCATTTAAATTTACATCGGTGCATTTACCGTCCTCGACATGGCAGTATCGGGGGCGGCTTTTTTATTTCGCTGATATACAAACAAAGGGCGAAAGAAAGTTCGATATAGTTTATTCTCCACGGTGTGAAGACTTGGTTTCTCTAATCCGCTTGGCCTGCTCAATGTCGTCTGGCAAGATATGGGGACCTGGTAATTTTAGCTTTAGATAGTCACTTCCAGCTTTAAGATATTCGGTGACTTCCGATATTCGTTCTGGATACGCTTCAGGGATCACAGATGGGTCAAAGCAAATTGCTTTTACAATATCAAAGTGTTCCTTTAGCTTTTCTTTAATACTGGCCAGGATTTCTTCGTTGCTCTTAATTTCAATTTTGGCCGATGTTTCAGTACTGCGGATATAACTCGCGCGATTAATAATCTTTTCTATGTCTATACCAGTCTGACCGCTCAGATACTCGTTCCATGCCATTTCAAAAGCTTTCGCTGAGGAATCGCTTGCAGGAGCCGACTCATCTGTCTGTAAAAGCAGATAGTCTTCAGACACATTAAGTGCTTTCGCTATTGCACGAAAGGTTTGAACCTTTGGTTCCCGCTCTCCACGCTCATACCGCATTATTGCTGTAGCGCTTACTCCTACGAGTGCGCCAAGTTCTCCTTGGGTTAGGCCACTTAGTGTTCTGCTGATTTTAATACGGTCGCCCGTCGTCTCCTGTTTTACCTTCATCGTCAAGCCTCCTTCTCTGTATACAGAATATCACCAGAATAACCAAAAGTCAAAATATTTTCCAAATTAGTGTTGACTTTTAACCGAACGGCGATTATCATAGAGCCATAAACCGAACGGTTAAATTTATCCGTTCGGAGAATTCAGCGGAAAGGGGTAAAATCATGAAAATATGCGCAAGCAAACTGGACACAGCACTCGCGCGGCAGTGTAAAAACGCCAAGGATCTCAAGGGCGTGGCATCACTTACTACATTGCAGAGGATTCGGGACGGCCATGATGTTAAGCCAAAAACAGCTGGCCGGATTGCGCAGGCGCTAAATATCGATGTTGCAGAACTGCTCTATGTGGTCAATGCAGATCGGTAAAAGCACTCAACAATTGTCCGTTGCAACAGCACGCAGCTGCGCAAATAGCCACTGGGCGAGAAGGTACCCAGTTCAAAACGAAAAAGCGCTCTGAGCTACCTTTAAGGCATCGCAGAGCAAGTAAAGAAACGGAGGTAAAGAATGGACTTACTAACTCGACAAGAGGCGGCCAAACACCTCGGCATCTCTTTGGTCACGCTTGATGAAGCGCGAATGGCCGGTCAAATAGCGTTTATTCAGCGAAAACCTTGCGCAAAAGTTTTTTTTCGAGAGGCCGACTTGGAAACTTTTTTGGCTCGCTGCACACGTCCAGCTCGACCAGAGCCGAGAATCGCCACCACCGGAACTTATCGAAAGCGCCGCTCAGGGAGGTGATGGCTTTGAGTAATACATACAGTATTCCGCAGTGCTATAGCACTTTATTCGACACCCATAATGACAACGTCGATCCTGAGGAGGAAAAATGCATGACTCAACTGTTTAAGTGCGAGACCGTCGCTCAATTCAAACTCATGGAATGGCTGATCTCTCAAGGCGTTTCATCGGAGGAAATTGCTAACGTCAGCCTTTTGGCTCCTGATCGACTCCGTGTAACAAATCCCGCTGGGCAATATCTTGTTGTGCATTGGACAGGTGGACATGCAGAAATTGAGGGCCCAGATGAATGACGTGTATAGCATCCCAGGCTATTCCGGCATCTGTCGGTGCTGTTTTCAGCCCATCAAATGCGGTGATGAAGTGCAGTTCAGACCGGAAGGGCTTCTATTCCATCGGAGTTGCGTTGCGGATAATCCAAAAAGCCATTACGTCGCACTGGAGCTCCGGCGAGCTGCCCGGCAGAAAGAGAAAGAGGCCCAATGCACCACCGCCGACCAAAGCCGGGCGCATTAAGCCTCAAACCACTACCGAAGTAGTTGATGCCATTATGGTATCACGCCTGCTTCGGTCCGTCAAGTGAAAGGAGATACCAGAAATGGAAAAACAGCATTTTAGTTCCATGGAACAGAGAATTATAGACTTAACCATTCGGTTGGAGTGCGCGGCGGCAGCTATTGATGCCCTTAACCGATTTTTTGAGGATTGCGCACCGGATGGGCTTAGTCCAGCCCAAGCTAGAGAGCGCATTGATGCTGGTTGCATGGCTTGCATGGCTAACGATTATCTATCTTCTGCGCGTTCTGCGTTAACGGAACTTGAGGATGCGTGCCTCGACCAACTGAGCACAATTCAGGTCGATCTGGAAACGCACGTCTCTATAAAGACGCCGGCGAAAAATATGCAGCGTGGCCGCTGCGAAAAAGGAGTTTCGTTATGAAAAACTTATCTAAGCTGCCGAAAGATGTGGCTGCGCAGGAGCAGCCCTCCCCGGAAGATCGGACGGCATTCTATTTGACGCACTCACATTCCCCCGGGTTTCTGCAGGCAGTGTCTGCGTGGGAGCAGGCGGAGCAGCTTTCCCCAGAAGACCGGGCGGTATTCTGGAAGACCATCGAAATGGTTTCCCCGCCTGGTATAGCGGCACGTATCCGCCTTGCCAAAGAGCTTCCTAAGCCCCACAAATTAACAAAAGAATCCGCTGCGGAGCATTGATTTCGCGGCGACTGAAATGGAGATCGTTTTATGGAAAATGCAAGTATTTTTACGGTGAAGCAAGAGGCGAGCAGACTTGAGTCGCTTGTTTCCAAATTGGATGATGTCGGTTTCGAGGCAATTTTTGCTTTTACGTTTGCCCTGTTGCAGGGGAAATCAGAAGAGCAGGCCATTGCTGCCGGCAATAAAATTCTTATCGCCGATGGCAGAGCACCTCTGCCGCCTCTTCATCCGGCAAAAAAGGAGATTGTATCATGAACGATGAAACTACAGTCGACGAACTTGCCGAGATCCGCGAAAACATTCATAAGCTTGATGCTGACGAGCAGGGCGATGTTCTCGATACCATGCGTGCATTGTGCCGCGATGACCTTGACGCTAAAGCCGTTATAAGCGACGCGAAGCGCCTGTCAAAGTTGCGCCGCATTGCGGCTAAGTACGGGATCAAAATCGGGAAAAAATTCAACGGTACATTTGGTGAGAGCGGGTACATGCTCATCGATGCGATGAATAATACGGTGTTATCGGGTGCAGAGCCTGTAGCATATTCGTTATCTCTTGATGAACTTGAGGCTGAGGTACAAGCTTATGCCGCGCTGATTGATCCGGCGAACGGAGAGACCTTTGTTGCAACAGCGCGTACTGCTTCGGAAGTGCCGCTAATTAGGTGAGATGCGTCGGAGCCGGGGCGGGGCCATTCGTCCCGGCTATCGGCTTTGAATCAAAGTGAAGGGGGGTAGGCCCAAGATGAATATTGGCACACTCAAAAAACTGCTGCGGATGGTACCCGATGATGCTGAGGTCCTTGTTCAGGCGTATGACGCTATTGACGATGAAATTGCATTCTACTCTGCCAGGGAATTCACCATCCGTTTTTCGCATGACAATGATGACACTGCCGTCAGGGTCATTATCGGCCCCGATATATGAGAAACGGCATAATTTTCAATACGGAAACTGGGGTTTCCGGCGCGGAAATCGCAAGAGCCCGGAGAGAGGTGGTGTTTAGATGGCTCGGCCAAGCAAGCAGACAGCAGAATATTTTCCGCATTTTGTGGCGGACAGCAGAACGAAATTCACTCTGGAACACTATTGGGGGAACGACGGTTACGCATTCTGGTTTAAGCTCTTAGAACTGCTCTGCCGTACTGATGGGCAGGCTTATTCATGTGCTGAGGTTGAGAATTGGGAATACCTGTTGGCATATACGAAGGTTAGCGATTCAACGGCTGAGGCGATTCTGTCAAAACTTGCGGCACTCGGAAAAGTTGACAAGGAACTATGGGAAAACCACCGCATGGTTTGGTGCGACGGGTTAATCAAAGGGCTGTCATCGCTTTATGCTAAGCGGACTGCGGTGCCTCAAAAACCGAGTTTCCGCTCCGAAAATAACGCTACATCTGTAGTTTCCGATACGAAAACGGGGGTTTCCGGTGCGGAAATGCCACAAAGTAAAGTAAAGAAAAGAGAAGTAAAGGATATACCCCCCTATACCCCCCAAGGGGAGAATCCCGATATGGATATCACCGTTTGTAAAGCAGAGCCGACGGGAGCGGTTTTAGATCAAAAAAATGCAGTTTCCGAAATCGTGAGCTTTCTCAACCTGACTCTCGGAACGTCATACCGGGAATCCAATGAAAAGACCCGAACGCAGATCCGGGCTCGGATCAACGAGGGTTTTACCGTCGATGACTTCAAGACGGTTATTCAACGCAAATTTGCCGACTGGGGGAACGACCCGAAGATGAGCAAGTACCTTCGCCCGGAGACTCTGTTCGGTACAAAATTTGAGAGCTATTTAAACCATCCAGATAAGAAAGCCTCTGCTGGAAATCCGTATATTAACATGATGAAAGGGGGCTCAGACAGTGGATAAGATTCAAACTACTGTAATTCTTGCCATAATAAAAACCGCATATCCCACGTTTGGAAAAGATGTTTCCCCAGAGGATATCGTTTCCCTCTGGTCGGAAATGTTCGCAACAGATCCAGTGGAACTTGTGGCGGCTGCTGTAAAACGATACATAAAGTCCGGCGAGTATCCACCGACTGTAGCTGCAATTAGTGCCATCTTGGCGGATATGCAAGCAGCGAACCTGCCCACGCCGGCGGCGCTTTGGACAGAAGTGGACAGGCTCATGAATTCCGGCATTGCCCCGGATCAGGAACGGGAAGCCTATGGGAAAATGTCTCCTGGCTGCCGGGCAGTAACTATGGCTGCCGGGGGATGGACGGCACTGTCGCTGAGTGCCGAGGACGATCAGTTTATTAAACGCCAATTTTTCCGGGACGCAGCGGATTATATTGCCGCCGAAAAGCAACGGCTGGTACTCGGCGGGCTTGCCGGTCCTGTCTCAGAGGTCAAAAGTCTGCCGGGCGACGGAAAGCAGGTGGGTTTGAATGGATGAGCTTTTAGGGATTGAGATTCCACACAGCACCGAAGCGGAGCAGGCCGTGCTCGGCTCTATTCTGATCGACGCCAGCTGCATGCCAGACGTAACCGCTATGCTGCGACCAGAAGACTTTTTCTCGGATGTAAACCAGCAGATTTATGAAACTATCTGCACCATGTTCAACGAGGGCCAAGTTGTAGATCCCGTGACGGTGATGGACAAGGTCAAAGGCGACGATGTCGTTAAGCTCAAGGATATTCAGCGCTACATTCTGGAGCTCTGGCAAATCACGCCAACGGCGGCGAACGTGAAAGAGTACGCCAGGATTGTCCAAGAGAATGCTATTCGCCGCGGTGTTCAGGCTGCCTCCACTGACGCGGCAAAGCTCGCCGCTGAGGGCTTCGATCTGTCGGAAGTTGATGGGGCTCTTCAAAAAGCTCAGGAAGTCATTGCAGGACGCGCTTCCGTTGAAGCGGTTTCGCTTCGGGATGCAACGCTAAATTTCTATAACGAGCTGAGCGAACGCCAGAAATCCGGCGCGGCGCTTCGGGGCCTGCCGACAGGCTTCGCAGAGCTTGACAAATATTTAGGCGGCTTACAGCCTGGGAACATGATTATTCTTGCTGCCAGACCAGGCATGGGAAAAAGCGCATTAGCGCTCAATATCGCGGTGAAAACCTCCAGCCTTTCCAAAAAAACGGTTTTATTCTTCTCACTGGAAATGTCGGTATCTGAGCTAACTGAACGCCTATACGCCTCTGCTGCTGAAATTGATCTGAGTGTCCTACGCAACGCCAATCTATCAAAAAAGGACTGGGACAAGCTTGATGCCTCGGCATCGACTGTAACGGGAATCGATGTGCGTGTAATCGAAACACCTTCACTGACGGCTGATGAGATCTCGGGAATATGTCGTCGCACAAAACCGGCATTGGTCATCATTGATCACGTCGGATTAATCAAACCTGTAGGCAGGCAAAGCAATCGGCGTGAGGCAATGGATGCTATTTCCCGCTCTATCAAATGCCTGGCTAAATCTTTGCAAATTCCCATATTGGCTTTAGCTCAGCTGAATCGCCAGGTGCTTGATCGTCGAAACAAAACCCCGGTGCTTAGCGATTTAAGGGAATCTGGAGCGCTTGAGCAGGACTCGGACGTTGTGCTTTTCATTGATCGGCCAGCGTACTACCAGAAAAAAGCCAGCGAAAATGAAGCTTCCCTTGTCATCGCGAAAAACCGGCACGGCCAGACCGGAAAAATACCGCTTCTCTGGTTCGGCGCTCATCAGAAGTTTACTGATGACTGGACTGCCGATATGGGAAAAAACGTTGACCAACTCAAAGATGATCCTGTGCAGGAGGAGCTGCCGTTTTGACGGTTGCGTGCTGCCGCTCGCCGCCCCGGGCTGGCGTAAAAATAACACTGGGTGCAAGTTGCAACCAACGGCAAAAAAATAGGGCGCACGGCTCCACACCATGCGCCCATTCCACCAGTCTTAAGGAAACGCCCAGGGAAATCTGCTTCCCGCCGCATATCGTATTAATTTCAGTTTAGCACGTGGGGGAGGCATTTTCAAGTGATGAGCAATGAAGAACTAGCGGTACTGATAAAAAATGGCGATGACGGCTTGCTTCCCACACTCTGGGAACAGGTACGAAGATTTGTGGCAATGATGGCAGGACGGTACTACCGGTCAATTGATAATCCGCACGGCTGCGAGCTGGATGATCTGATTCAGGAAGGCTACATCGGCGTTGTGAATGCAGTTAAATATTATGACCCGGAAAAAGGGTATCTGTTCCTAACGTTTCTTAATCAAACACTTAAAACCGCATTCAGAACAACGATGGGCACCAGGACTTCCAAACGTGATCAGCTGGATTACGCCGATTCTCTTGACGCTCCGATTGCCGGAGCAGAGGATTTGACTTTACTTGAATCGCTGAGTGACCTAAAACCCGGTGAAGCTGCTGTCGAAGACACGATCGTTGAAAGCATCTGGAATCAAGAATTGCATGCGGCACTTGATGAAGCTTTAGGTATTCTGAGTAAGAAAAAGCGTGAGTTGTTGGAGCTGTATTACTATTTTGGCTTGAACTTTACGAAAATAGCTGAAATGCGCGGTTGTTCTCCTCAGCTTGTCAATGATCAGCATCAGGAATCGCTAAATCGTATTTATAACAGCAAATACCGGCCTGTTCTTGCTGAATTTTTATACCACTACGAACCCGATCCATACGCACATACGAGCTTCAAATGCTTTGAGGAAAGTGGTTGCAGCGCTGAGGATGCATTTTTAATACTAAAGGGTGATGATTGTTGGAAGGAAAAGCAGTCGATCCATACATAATCTGGCTTCTGGAAAACTATGGGCTTGAGGACTATGCGGGGAAGTTACACGATCTCCGCAGATTTTTCCGAAGCTACCGCAACCGCAAGGAAAATGACCCTTTGCGCCTATGGGCAGAACGGCTTATCAAGGATCATGCAAAGTATTGCCGGAACCGCAAAAACGACACCATCATTCGTCAGCACAATTCTTTTGTGATGAGATATGTCTACGGCTATTCGTGCAGGGACATTGCAAAAAAGCAGATACTTAACCCGCGCACCGTTCCCAGAGATATTGACGCTGTATTTAGGGATTTGATGGTGCTTGTGTACGGCGTCGATGGGCTGAGGCAAAAACCAGAAAACTCTGATGCATGCAATGAGGGGAGTGATAAAGATTGCCTTTTTAAGAAGCAGCTACAACAAAAATTTTAAAATAATTTAGGAGGAAATTATCATGACATTCGATGAAATTTTGGAAAACCTTCAGGCGCAGGACCCCAAAGCATTACTTTACGACGCGCTGGATGAGTTGGAGAAGTCTGTGGTCGTTGCCGCAACTGCAGCGGACAAAGCGAGTAAGGCCTACTATGCGGACGCTACAGCAAAAGCAGAGAAAATTTCAGCTCGGGTTGGCTTGCTGAGAAAACAGCATAGCGAATTCCAAAAGAAAATTGAGGCGCTTAAAAAGCCCCTTCTGGAGGTCACGGTATCCGGAAATACTCAGAAATTGGCTGACCTGAAGGCCAGCATGAAGGCCTTGGAGGCTGACAAGCTCCAAGTATCTACTGAACTTGAAATGCTGGAAAGCGCCCACATGAGCGGTGCTGATGAACTTTACAACGATGTCGTGCAGAAGAATGATCATTATTTGTCTGTGCGGGAAGCCTACCAGGAGGCTAAGCGCAAAGCGTACGAATTTGCAATCAAGCGAGAAGAAATATACCATACAATTCAGCGCGAAACGCAGTATTACAACGCAATTCCTATGCATGGTCCCAATATGAAGGATTTGGAAGAGCACTACCATTTCGAAAAGTGGGAACAGATTCATGCTGAGGATGCCAAGCAGAGGGCCGCGCTGGAAGCAGAAGAAGCAAATCGGCCGCGGAATATCGAAACTTTCAGCGCGCGGATTGATTACTGATGGAGGAATTGAGCTATGAACGAAATATATAAAAGTGATCCTACATATCAGCTGGCCATGCGGCACCTCGGGACCATGCGCGCAAAAAAACTTCTTGGCAATGGTGACAGTTCAGCAGTAGCTTGCCCCACACCTAATGCTACCGAAGAGCAGAAAAGCGAGTACATTCAGGCCCGAAGTGCTGTCCATTCCCTTCTGCACGAGGAGGCTGCAGCGTCCTCGTGCATTCATCCTGACGCAGCATCTGAACGTGATCGTATTCAGGAGCTTGACGCAATCGCCGATCTTTATGATCCGGCAATCGTAAAGGAAGCCAAATATGGCGACTGCCCCATTACGGCACGGGAGATGGCTGCTCGAGCAGCCCAGGGCATAGCAAAAAGATGGCAGCCCCAACCTGAGTCTTGCATCACAGCGCAACCAAGCAGAGCTTCCGCGCCTGCACCGGCGCAATCCCCCGCTGCACAGACACAGGTCACCGCAGCCGTTACCCGGTCTCCATCGCCGCAGAGTCATTTCAGCGCGAATATACCGGCCGACGAGCTTGCTTTCCTCCGTGCGATGTGCAGCAGTGGGACACGGCTTAGGGCCCGGCCGAAGTCTAGGCTGACATAAAGCCTTTGCCTCCTGACGGAACTGATCTGTAAGATCCACAGTAATTTGCAATTCATGAATTAAAAAAGGAGAGAAAAACAATGGCAAAGAATCTCTACAACAAGCTCGGCGAGATGGACTATGACGGACTGATCGCCAATATCATCCCGGCCATTCAAACTGCAGGCGGGACGGTTGCCAAGCTGACTGTGGCCGCGACTTATTCCCGCGGCACCGTGCTTGCCAAATCCACCACCGACGGAAAGCTCTATATCCTCGGTACGGACGCGGCCCTGAGTTCCCAGTCTTTTAACGGCGACGGGAGCGCGAAGGTATTCACCGTCACCGACAAACCCGGCCGCATTGACAACGTCAAAGTAGACGGATCTGTCGTAACTGTCAGCTCCTATGACGCCAGCACTGGCGTCGTGACGCTGGCGACCGCCCCCGCATCCGGCATGGGCAATGTTGTCGTCTACTATCCGGAAGAGGAATTGATCCCGGATTGCATCCTCTGCGACAGCGAGGACATCGGGACCGCTGCGGACGCACCTGTCGCAGTTTACACCGCAGGCTGCTTCGATCTCAATAGGATCACAGTTCACGACGGCTATACCATGACGGAGGCCGACAGAGACAAGCTGCGGGAGCGCGGCATTGTCTTTAAGGCGGCCATGGCTTGATCACGGATTGCACTGCACCGGTGCAGGAAAGGACACCTGGTGAAGACTGGCGTCAGACGCCCAGGGCAGATCGGCACGATACATAGGCGTATCCGCTGCCCTGGGCAACCCAGCCGGGCGGGAGACCTGAACGGGAAACAGCCGCAGGGGCCAAGGTACTGTGACGGGGTACCGGCAAGGCTTGCGGGCTCGTCGACCCCAATTCTCGCGCAGTTCCCGAGAAAATTTTTTCTTGGACTTTCCTTGTCGGGGCATAAAATGACCCCAAAATTAAGAGAAAATCAAGGTAGAATGGCCGGAAAAATGGGCTTTGCAATTACCGACGCGATCAGATGATTCTAATAACAACAGGCCGTAAGGCCAAATATAAAAATTGCCGGCATGCCCGGCAGAAAGCGTGAGAAAAAATGAATTCTTATGGTGGTTGGAGAAGATACCCTGCTACAGGTTTTGCGACTGCTGCGCAGGGTGAAAATATCGTTGAAAGCATTGGTTCTAGGAATGTAGCAGAATTTGAGCTTCATACCAAGAAGGAAGTTGCGGTCACTTCCAATGAATATAAGATTAATAGCAGTTATCACGCTGCAGAAAACCAGTTTCTCTATACATGGGGTGCGACCGTTAGCACGCCCAAGGAAGAGCGCGGCGCGGTTAAAAGCATAATTCTCGAAGAAGAAACGGAGTATTACATCGAATACAGCGCTTTTTCAAGAGATTTATAAGCACATGGCCCCTGCGAACGGTGGCAGTTATACTTGACTGTCGCTTCCGCTGCGCGAGTTAGCCGCCTGGATTCAGAACAGTAACCACATTGTGCAAGAGGTACAGTCAAAATGGCAAGGAAAATAATAACCACTTGGAAGGAGGGGGTATTATGGCGAACCAAAAAGAATATGATTTACTTTTCCGACTGAGCGCTCAGCTCGGCGGGAATTACGGCAGCACCTTTAAATCCGCTCAAAGCGCCATTGCTTCCATGCAAAAGGAAATTGACGGACTCAGCAAAACGCAGTCCGACATTGCCTCATACCAAAAGCAGCAGGGCGCGATTTCCTCTTCGGAGGAAAAGCTGAAACGGCTCAACGCGGAGTATGCCGCTCTGCAGAAGCAGCTGACCGCGACGAAAGAATACGGCACAAGCCTTACCTCCCAAATGCAGCAGCTTAAAAACACCACAGGTGCGGATGAGACGGAAAACGCGAAGCTCACGGCCCGGTACCAGGAGCTGGAGACGGAGCTGAAGAAGACCGGCGTTGAGAGCGCGAACCTTCAAAATAAGATGCTCTCCAAGCAGCAGCAGATCGACAAGACGTCCTCCTCTCTGGATCAGCAGACACAAAAGCTCGGGCAGATGGGCAAGGCGCTGGGCGAGGCTGGTGTGGATACCGGCAATCTCGCAAAGGAGAGCGGAAAGCTTGGCACGCAAATTGACGAAATCAAGCAGAAACAGGAAGACGCAGCAGACAAGGCCAATAATTTTGGTTCAAGAACCTCACAGGCCTTTGGAGCAATTCAGCAGGCCATCGTAGCCGCTGGTATAGCCAAAGCCCTTCAGGAAATATATGAATATTTCAAAAGCTGCACAGACGCTTCTGTAGAATTCGAATCCGCCATGACCGGCGTCGCCAAAACAACAGACTTTTCAGATGGAGAGCTTGCGGCGATGTCCGGCAGTCTCAAGGAACTCTCGACGGAGATCCCGGCCACGACGACGGAACTGGCCGCGATCGAGGAAACGGCCGGTCAGCTGGGCATTGCCAAAGATAACCTGCTCTCCTTCACGGAGATTATGGCGGAGCTGGGCACGGCTACTAACATGACCTCGGACGAGGCAGCGACTTTGCTTGCCCAGTTCGCGTCGATCACAGGCATGGACCCGTCGTATTATTCAAACCTCGGCTCGGCCATTGTTGAGCTCGGCAACAGCTACTCAACGACAGAGAAAAACATCACCGAAATGAGCCAGTCAATTGCCTCGGCGGCATCTATCGCAGGAATGAGCGAAGCGGATATCGCAGGTGTTGCCGCCGCCGTTACATCGGTGGGCTTTAGCGCCGAGATGGGCGGCACTCAGATCAACAAACTGATTACGGACATTAGCTCGGCCGTTGCCACCGGCGAGGATCTTGATGCCTGGGCGTCAGCGGCCGGCATGAGTGCTGATAACTTTGCCGCAGCGTGGGGTGAAGACGCCGCAAACGGTCTTAATCTGTTTATCCAGGGACTGAATGATACATACGAAAGCGGTGGGGATGTTTACGGTGTTCTCTCCGATCTCGGCATCACAGAAACCCGCATGGTCAGCGTTATTACCTCGCTCGCAAAATCCGGAAGCAGGCTCACCGACACGCTTCAGACCTCAAACTCCGCATGGACAGAGAATACAGCCTTAACAACGGAAGCTGAAAAGCGATACGCCACCACGCAGAGCCAGCTCACACTGATGCAAAATTCGTACAACAACCTGAAGGTTGCGATCGGGGACAACTTTACGCCGGTCCTTCAGGACTTGTATAAGCTTACTGGCAACGTTCTTGATGATTTAACCAAATTTGTCCAGGATCACCCGACTCTCGTAAAGGCAATTACTGCCATTACGCTTGAGGCCGGCACGGCGGTCGCCATTGTTGCAGCGTACAATGCGGCAAAGAAGATCTCCAACACGCTCAAAGAGATAGGCACCGTGCTGCGGGCGAAGGACGCTGCGGCGGCAGCTGCGGAGGCGGCCGCAGAAACCGCCGAGGCCGCCGCTACGGAAGGCGCGACAGCGGCCACCGTTGGGTTTAACGCCGCCCTCAATATTAACCCGATCGTTCTTGCCGTTACAGCAATAGCCGCCCTGACAGCCGGAGCTATAGTTCTTGCAGAAAAATACAAGGCTGCGGCCGGCGAATCCACGGAGCTTACGGCTGCCTCCCGCGAACAGTATGAGGAGCTTCAACAGCTGAATTCAGAATATGAAACCGCCAAGGAGCAGTACGGCGAAACCTCGGATGAGGCACTTGAGCTCAGGTACCAGGTCGATGACCTGAATGCGTCCTATGAAGCAAACAAGCAGACCATGGAAGAGTTTATCGCTGAAAACGACGAGCTTATTGATTCGCATAATGATATCATTTCCAGCTACAACGAAGCTACCGCTTCTATTGATGATGAGGAACAGGGCGCGCTGGCCCTTGTACTGAAGCTGGAAGAGCTCAGCGGTAAAACGTCGCTTACGGCTGTTGAGCAGCAACAGATGAAGGCTGCCGTCGATTCGCTTAATGAATCACTTCCAGATCTCGCGCTCAACTATGATGACGCCACGCAATCAATGAATATGTCGGTGGACGCCATCAAAAAAGCAGTTAAGGCCCAGGCGGAGCAAGAACGGCAGGCCGAAAATTATCAGACCTGGGTCGATCTGACCAAGAAAGAGCTTGAGCTTTCGGATCAGCTCGCCGAAGCTCAGGAGAACCTGAAGCTCCGGCGAGAGGAGCTGGCGGACGAGGGCTACAGCGTCGACGCCCCCCTGATCGGCTGGTCCACGGACCTTGACGATTATGAGGATGAAGTTGAGAGGCTGACGGGGGCTTACGACGAGAATCAGGCTGCCATTGCCGACGTGACCGAGCAGGCCGAGGAGTACATGGCGGCACAGACCGAAGCTTCAGACGGAAGTGATGATCTTTCCGATAAGATCTCGAAGATTACAAGCCGGGCGCAGGAGCTTGCAGACGCTTATACGGAGGCATATAACGCAGCTCTTGAAAGCATACAGGGACAATATGAGCTCTGGGACGAGGCGGCCGACGTCGTTGCAACGAGTGCCGGCACGATCAATTCCAACCTTGAAAGCCAGATCACTTACTGGCAGCAGTATAACGACAATCTCGCAAAGTTGACCGACCGGAGTGCCGATATTCAGGGCCTCAGTGATATGATCGCCAGCTTCGCCGACGGCAGCTCCGACAGCGTGAACGCGATTGCCGGCATGGCTTCCGCCAGCGACGAGGACCTCGCTGCGATGGTGCAAAACTGGCAGAACCTGCAGCAGGAACAGAAGGACGCCTCTGACAGCATCGGGGAGCTTGAATCCGGGCTCTCGGAAGCCATGGACAATATGCAGCAGGACGTTAAAGACGCCGTCGCGGGAATGAGCCTTGGAGACGAAGCGGCCCAGAGCGGGATTGACACGATTCAGGGGTTTATCAATGCCGCCAATGATATGCTGCCGGAGGTACAGAAGGCATACGCGAGCCTGGCTCAAGCCGCTGCCGGCGCGCTGGGCGGAGAAATCAGCTTTGGCGTTCAGTATTCGGAAGCGGGCATTGAGCACAATGCTTTGGGTACAACGGACGCCGCAGATATTATGATTGCAGGCGAACGTGGCCCGGAGCTCATAGTCGGTAAGGGCGGCAGCACAGTATACACAGCTGAAGAGACTGAGGCAATGGCGGCAGCCACAAAAGACTATATGCAGCTTATTGCCCTTGCTCCCCAGATGATGTCTTATTTCTCGACTTCTAGCGCAGAAAACCACGCAGTATCGGCGAGTGTCGGCAGCGGCGGCCAGTTGGGCAGTGTTTCGATCAATCCGGTTTACAACGTCACGGTTGGGTCTGCTGCGGACGCGGACAAGCTACGCGACACTGTTGCTCAGATGAACAGTGACCTGAGCGATAAGTTCGCCGAGATGCTTGAGGATTATAACGTAGAGCAGATACGGAAAGCCTACCGTTGATGCCGCTGTAAAGTTCAGCGCCATACCAGATTCAGGCGGGCGTTCATCTCAGAGTAACAAAAAAAGGTTTTCTGGTTCGATGTGCATGGGCGTCCGCCTTTTATTTGTATCCTGCGGCTGGTCCTTATCACGTGTTGGGCTATTGCTAGAAGTTCCCTCCTTCTGAACATACCGCTGCCTGCGGGGTCATGCTGCGCTGCCGGGACGTTGGCATGCTGGACTTGCGATTTCTTTTTTTGCTCACGTTCTTCCCTCCATCCAAAAGACTTGCAAATTGTGCAGGCCGTGATATACTAAATTCAGGCAATGTTTCTGAATCAGCACATAAAAATTCCGCTCGAAGCTGCAACTTCGGGCGGGTTTTGCTTTTTTGGAGGTATCCACGAGCAGGCCCCGGAGGTGAAAGGAGAAAAGCCCTTTCGGGCTTATGCCCATCCAGGATCAGCCGCAGGGCTTTTGATCAATCTTCATTTGCGACCAGAAGAGAACAAAAGTAAATAAACAGGGCCCGTCGGAGACATAACAGTCACCGGCGGGCTATTTGTGTTTATTGCACGACCTCTGGCCTTAGCAGCCTTACCGTCAGTGGGGGCGGCGGGCGCAATTCATCGGCGATTATGTGGCAATACCGTTCCCCGCCTTGAGTATGGAGCGCCGTCCTTACCTGGTTCACGCATAATTAACTCGGACAGTTCGCAATTCAAGGCTCCACAGATCAGATCCAGATGCGTCAGATTCACGTGCTCCGTCAGCTCGTGGTAAAGGTCGTTGACGGTTGTGGGTCGGATGCCGGTTATTCTCGCAAGATCGGCCTGCGTCATCTTGCGGGCACCGAGCAGCGAAGAAAGCAGAATCCTTATCATCCGGCAATTACACTGTTCACAAAGGAGATAAGATCCGCATAGGTAACAGCCGCATCAAGATCAGAAGGAGCCGCCTTCAGCCATCCGGCGGAAATGGCGGATTCGACATAGCCGGCGGCCCAGTGTCCGGATGTGGGGGAACCGGCCGCCTCACCATGGTCAATAAATCTGGCAAATATGGTTATCATCTGGGCCCAGGTCATAGGCGCGTCTGGATAATACTTTCCGTCAGAGCCGCAAACGACGCCGCTTTGGGCAAGGCAATTAATGGCGACACGGTAGGCTGATTCTGAGATATCTGAAAAGGCATCATCACCGACTGCGGACTTCTCGCGGCTCTTATCGGTAAGAATGCCATAAAGAACCCCGGCCATGCCTGCCCGGGACACGGCTTCGCCTGCAGGCGTGATCCTGGACAGCACGGTGCAGCATTCCTTGGCGGCCGCGCGGTCAATTGTGGCGTCGCCGCACGTCAGTTCGCATTTCACTGTGCTTTCAGGTGGTAGAGACGTGGTAACGCCGTCGGAGCTACTGCCTGTGTTCCCTTCGGAAGAACCGCCGTCGGAGCTGCCGCCTGTGTTTCCTTCGGAAGAACCACCACCAGTTGGCCCTTCATCTTCTCCGGGTGTTTGATCGTCATCCCCCGGGGCCTGGCTGCTGTTTGACCCGTACAGGATGAATGTGAGATAGGCACCTGATTGTAAGTTGGAGCACGGCGTGAGAAACTGCTCCGTAACATGATCTGGAGCATAGCGGTCGGACTCCTTATCGGAGAACCAGGAACACAAGCTGAAATTACCGCTTGTTAGATCCTCGGAATACATAGAACGGTATTCATCGGCAGTGTCAAATATGGACAGCCCTACTTGTGCCGCTGCGATATCGGCACCGGAAGTGCCGGCCTTGTTATTGATGATTTTGCAGCCATCAATACTGACTCCGGTACAGGCAAAGATCCCACCTCCAGAACGGCCAGAGTTGTTACTTTTGATAGTGCAGTCAGAGAAAGAGGCCGTGCCGGTGCAGTAGGCTCCGCCGCCGTCCAGATCTGCGGTCCCGTTTACTATGGTCGAGGATTTCACTTCTCCGCATTCCAGATATAAATTTCCTCCGCAGCTCGATGCATAACCATTCTCAAACGTGCAACCTGTGATCTCAATAGATGCCCCTCCATGATAAAGAGACCCGCCGCACTCAGCATCACTGCCGTAGAATGTGCTGTCAGTAATCTGCATAGGACCATGGCTGTAGATTGCTCCGCCGCTTGTGTCCGCATGACAATAATTGAATCTGCAGCCGTCGGCGGAAACAGATCCGTCTGCAAAAATGGAACCTCCATAGTAGGATGCAATCCCGGCAGAGAATGTGCAGTCATCCAGGGAGACGGAAGAATCCATGCCGGCGTAGATATGCGTCCCGGAATCGGACCTCCCGCCTTCAAAGCTGCACTGTGTAAATCCAGCGGTTCCTTCCATGATCATATAGGCGTGTTTATACTGCGAATTGACGCAGTAATTGAAGTGCACATCGCTAAGCTGCACGGTCCCGCTCCAGTCTTGCCGAAGCATTATTTCGGACGAACCGGCATCCGTAGATTCTCCAGCAAAATCAACATTTTGGAGTATCACATCTGAACCTTCCGGAATATCCTCACTGAAGTGCAGCACGGCAGCTGTGCCGCGGCTTCCGACAATCGTAACGCGCTTATCCGGAGAGCCGATCGTAATAGGCCCAAGCACATCCAAATCGTTTGTGAGCGTGATGGTGTCACCATCGGCAGCGTTCTCTATGGCCGTCTGCAATTCATCAATGGAACTGACTCCGGATTCTGCGGCTCTNGCCGTGATCGGTATAGCCCCAATTACCAGCAGCAGGGCCAGCAGCACAGAAAACCGCTTGCGTATTTTCGTTTTCATTTTCAAATCTCCTTCTGTTTTCTATGATTGCCTGAACTTAAGTTCAAAAAAAGAGTATTCCTGCAAAGCAGGTGGGTACAGGCAAAGCGGGTGGGCAAATCATTTTTTCCATCGTCTGATGGTAGAATCGTCCGCTGGGCATTGACCATCGTTCCCGGCCTGAGCCTCGGTGATAACCTCCTTTGAGTAATGCTTCTGGGGTAAAAAGAAATCGGGCAGCTCCAAATGAAGCTGCCCGCAAGCGGGACACCGCAGACGGCGAAGGAGGTAAGCTCGCGGCTCTCCATCCATTCCGATCACCGTTCGGCGCCGGTGATCGTATCCGGATAGTGCGGTACCGCATTTGGGGCACACAGGAACCTCTAAATTTTTTACCAGGTAAACTGATTGGGCGCTGTCATAAAACAGCTTGTAGCGTGTTGCAACGACCATTGTTATGCTCTCCTTTCGTTTGATGGGGAAAGCATAACGCGATTAATAGCCGGGCGCATTGATTGGATGCTTGTGAAAGCTGCAGGGGCGTGCTATGTACCCACCTGCTTTGCCTGTTCATGCAGCGTCTCAGGCTGTATTCTTGCGTTGTTGGCAGGTGAAGATATCATGGAATTCGGAAGCTTTTATATGACGCGCGGTGTGGCTGCGGCCATGCAGGAAGATCCTGACTTTGAGGTGGAAGTGCTGACTTCACTGTCACGCTATCTGTCCGGGGACTGGGGCGATTTGTGCCGATCAGATAAGAAACTGAATGAAGAGGCTATTGCCACCGGCGAACGGGTTCTCGCAGCATACAGTTCAACCAATGGAAAGCTATATATCATCACCGAATGGGACCGCAGCGCAACAACAATTCTGTTTGCTGATGAATACTAACATGGCAGCTCAGGGCACCGGGGGATCTGGGAAAGCTGGTATCGTGAGCTCTTAGTTTTTTGACCCCTCTGCACTACTCAGAGGGTAACCACGAAGGGAGAGGTAATCAATGGCCGTCAGCGATTACATGTCAACACGAGAGGCTTCGGAGGCCTGGGGCATGACAATGCAAGGCGTTGAGCGGCTTTGCTCCCTTGACCGAGTTGGCGGTGCCGGGAAGGTCGGCCATGCATGGATAATACCGAAAGACGCAGCACGGCCTCCAGATGCCAGGATAACAACTGGGCGCTGGATTGGCTATAAACCAAAGCACAGGAGATGCAAGCGGTATTGGTAACACAAAAAGAGTGGCTTTGCGGCTGCCTGTGTTCTGTATGCGAAATGGGTCCTGTGACGGGGTACCGGCAAGGCTTGCGGGCTCGTCGACCCCAATTCTCACACAGTTACCGAGAAAATTTTTTTCTGGACTTTCCTTGTCGGGGCACATTTGGAGCATCCACAAAGACGCGCTATGGCCTAAAAACGGCCATGTATGGAGCGGGACACATGAAAAGAGCAAGCGCGGGAAAATAAAGAAACGGGCAGCTACCAAGAATGGTAACTGCCCGTGCTTTTTGTGTGTGCTATATTAAATTTACGGCATAGCCGAATTTAGTTTTGGAGGTCAAAGCCATGTCAACGAAGGAAAAACACAATATCTATACACAAAAGGACTGCAAATCTTCCGCTTATGAAAGCAGAACAGATCCGCCGCAATACACGGTATTTGCGAAGCTGGACGGTAGCGATCTAGACGATGTTATTGTGGAAAACGGCATTGAATATGAGCGAACGGACCATATCCCCATTGACTTGGATTCTATCCCGGATTTTGTGCGTGAGGAGCTGGCCAGAGCGACGTATGAGTATGCGAAAGAATTTTACTCGCATCCAGAAAACGAAGCAGGGTATCAAAAATGGCTGGCCGACAGGAAAGGAAAAGGTGACTAATCTCAAACCTACCAACGCCGGATGTGCCAATCAATGTCCGGCGTTGGTAGGTTTGACCTAAGATTTCGCCCCTCGGTACTAATCATTTCCCGCATCTACTCTCAGCTTCCAGCTTATCCTTAACCGTTGTATCTCCACAGAGCGAGTCCATTCCTCACCATGTGTGAGAAGATTTGCCAAAAGGCGGCGTATGAAGCTGTAAAAAGACACCGTCAATAACCGGACGCTCGGAAGATGGTGGACGCAAAGACAGCCAGGAAGCAAGCGCAGGTACAGCCTAAATTTAGCCCGTTGGTTAGCCCATAAACTAAAAATTAGCCCTGTTTTAGCCCTTTGATTTCAGGCTATCCCTTGTCAAACACAGACAAATTTAGAAAAGAAAAAATCCCTGAAACCACTGCGGTTTCAGGGATTTTGCTGCTATATCAGCGCTTGCTGAACTGCGGTGCACGCCTCGCCGCTTTGAGGCCGTACTTCTTGCGCTCCTTCATACGAGGGTCGCGGGTCAGGAACCCGGCCTTCTTCAAGATGGGACGGTTGTCCTCACTGACCAGCAACAGGGCGCGGGCAATACCGTGCCGCAGAGCGCCAGCCTGACCGGACACGCCGCCGCCGGTGACGGTGGCGACAACGTCCATCTTACCAGTGTTGTCGGTAGCCTCCAGAGGCTGACGCACCACCATCTTCAGGGTGTCCAGACCGAAATACTCGTCGATGTCGCGGCCATTGACGGTAATGGAGCCGGTACCGTTGGAAAACAGGTGAACGCGGGCGATAGAGGACTTTCTCCGGCCGGTGCCGTACAGATAGGGCTTCTTAGACTGATACATTCTGTTCTTCCTCCTTATTCCGCGTCGAGCGCCACGGGCTTCTGTGCCTGCTGCTCGTAGTTTTCATCGGCATAGATGTGCAGGCGGGTCAGGGAAGTGCGGCCCACGACGTTCTTGGGCAGCATGCCGCGGACGGCTTCGCGCATGGCCAGCTCCGGCTTTTCCTGCATCAGGATGCGGTAGGGAGTCTCTTTCAGACCGCCGATCCAGCCGGAGTGGGTCCGGTAAATCTTCTGGGTACCTTTGTTGCCGGTCAGCACTGCCTTGCCGGCGTTGATGATGACGACAAAATCACCGCAGTCAGCGTGGGGAGTAAAGGTGGGTTTGGTCTTGCCGCGCAGAATGTCGGCAGCCCGAACGGCCGTCTTGCCCAAGGGCTTGCCGGCGGCGTCCAGGATGTACCACTTGCGCTCAATATTGGACGCATTCGCCATAAAAGTGGACATATTTTTTCCTCCGTATATGAAATTCTTGATTTTCTTTACAAACCTGACGGTTCAGGGTAAAATCAAAGCAAGATTATTTATAACACTCGTTCCTCTTAAAGTCAATACGAAATTGATTTAGTATTGATGTACCTCGTTATATCTTTTAATTACTATTAATATCTCTCAAAATCTAACTTTTGTTTTTAATCTTGCATAGAAAAACGGAGATGGCGCGCCGCCTCCGCTCTGAATCATATGTAGCCGCTACAAGATCCACTGTACCAACAACAGCAGCACAAACCCGGGCAGACCCAAAATCCCCACGATCAGGGCGTTCCAGAGATTCAGCCCCAGTGTGATGCCGGTCAACGGGGCCGTCAGGCCCGCGAGGTACAGGGCAAGAAAGCCAAGAAGCGTATTGATCAGCAGCTTCAGAGCCAACCGCAGCGGCGCTTTGAAAATACGCAGCAGAGCTGCCAGCAGGAACACTGCCAGCAGTCCCACCATGACTTTTTGACTCAGGTCCATGTGGCGGCCTCCTCCGTCTTTGCCATCGCCGCCGTGTCGGGGCAGCGGGCCTTGATCGTGCGGATCAAGTAATTGCACCGTGCTTTGGCTGCGCTGATCTGAAAAATGCAGGATTCAACCAACTCCGGATCTGTGGCCAGATCAAACTGGCGGTATGCCAGAGACAGCTCGCCCTGAGCAGTCTGCAACTCGCTTTGCAGGACCGCCAGCATGGGATCCTGCGCGGGACGTCTGGAAAAGAACGCGTTTTTCATACGACTCCCCCATTCCTTACGCTCTATATCTTACGGGGAGTTTGGACAATTATTCCAATTTTTAAACAGGAGAGAATTGCATGGAGCATGAGGGTTATATGCGCCGGGCGCTTATCCTGGCACGGGAAGCGGCGGAGGCCGGAGAGGTGCCGGTGGGCTGCGTCATCGTCCGGGACGGCGAGATCGTTGGCGAAGGCCGCAACCGCCGTGAGGAGCTGGCTTGCGCCGCTTCTCACGCGGAGATGGAGGCCATTGCGGCCGCCAATACGCGCCTTGGCAGCTGGCGGCTGGACGACTGCGCGCTGTATGTGACGCTGGAGCCTTGCCCCATGTGCGCAGGGGCTATTCTGAACGCCCGAATTCCCGAGGTTTTTTACGGCGCACGGGACCCGGCCTTCGGGGCCTGCGGCGGCGTGACGAATCTGTTTATGGAGGACTTTCCCAACCGGCCGGCGCTGGTGGGCGGCGTGCTGGCGGAGGAATGCCGGGCAGTGCTGGGGGCGTTTTTTCAAAGACTCCGAAGCGACAGGGAAGCCGGCGAGTAGAAATTCACCGAATACGCTCGGAGATTTAAGACTTTTGTAACAATTCCGGCTGGTTTTGTTAACAGAACTCCTGTATCTTGATACTTGCAAGAGACAAAACTTCTTTTCATCCAATCTTCCAAAGCAAAACAGGCCAGCCTGCCGGCTGGTCTGTTTTGTTTTTTGGGTATTTCAAAAGTTCGCCGGTCTTTTTCGGCGGACCTACGTGTAAAAGCAGGGGAGTGTTCCCCTGCTTTTTACGGTTCAGCTCTGCGCATCCTTGTTGGGCTGATTCACGACGGTCTGCTCCAGCAGCGTCTTGATCTCGCTGAGCAACTCATTTTGATAGCTGAGCGCGCAGCATATGTAATGCAGGGTGGCTTCCGTGGGTGCCTGGGTATAGGGCTGTGGAATGGGGTGAGGCCACCGGTGAACCTCCGGTTCGCAAGCGGTCGCCGCCACGACAGCAGGCGCAGTCCGGCAGCGGTTGGAACGGTTTGCCATAGGAAATCCCTCCAATTTCTTGACTATGCCATCTTATGCGCATTGTCCGCCCTGCGTCACCGGTGCTCGTGAAGATATTTTTCCTTGGTGGCAATGCCGCCGCGGATGTGGCGCTCCTGTTTATTTACGTCCAGTACCTGACGCGCCAGCGCCGCCAGCGCTGGGTTTATTCTGGGAAGACGTTCGGTAATATCTTTATGTACGGTTGATTTAGAAATTCCGAACTTTCCCGCGGCGGCGCGGACCGTCGCGCGGTTTTCTATGATGTACTGGGCCAGCTGTTCGGCCCGCTCCTCCATGTTTCCCTTCAAAAAGCAACACTCCCCGCCTTGCGTTGCTCCATCCTATGCGGAAAATCGGGCAGTTATGTGCGCCGAAGAGCACAGGACCGCCAGTGCGAAAATTTGCTGCTTTGATAGGCGCGGTGCCAATTGCCCACCGGTGCCGATCCAAGTTTCAGAAATCAATCATGGAAATTAATCATGGAAATAAATGCTTGACTATGCTCAAAAATTATGGTACACTTTCAATCTGCGCGGATATTCCGCGAATTTTGCCATGCGAATGTGAGGGAAGTACCGCGTGCTGGAGGAAATGACAGGAAAATCCAGAGTCGTCGGCGTCAAGCAGTCCCGAAAGGCCATCGCCCAGGGTCAGGCCGCTAAGGTTTTCCTGGCTTGCGACGCGGACCCGGAGCTGCTGGATTCCCTTGCAAAAAGCTGCGAAGAAAATGGTGTCCCCGTGGAGGGGAGCTGTACGATGGCGCAGTTGGGCACTGCCTGCCGCATCAGCGTGGGCGCCGCCGTTGCCGTCCTTTTAAAATGAGGATGGAAAACTTCGGTTTTTTCGGAATAGCCTGCCGGCTTTCCGCAAAAAATAAAGGGCATGTGTTTCACAGCCCGAATATTTAGTAGAAAGGAGAACAATATGCCTACTTTTAACCAGCTGGTCCGTAAAGGACGGGAGCAGGCCACCTACAAGTCCACTTCCCCCGCGCTTCAGTTCGGCCTGAATACCCTGAAGAACAAGAACACTGATCTGCCCTCCCCTCAAAAGAGAGGCGTCTGCACCGCTGTGAGAACGGCTACCCCCAAGAAGCCCAACTCCGCTCTGCGTAAGATCGCCCGTGTTCGCCTGACCAACGGCTACGAGGTCACCGCCTATATCCCCGGCGTGGGTCACTCCCTGCAGGAGCACTCCGTCGTCATGATCCGCGGCGGCCGTGTGAAGGATCTCCCCGGCGTCCGTTACCACATTATCCGCGGTACTCTGGATACCCAGGGCGTGTCCGGCCGTATGCAGGCCCGTTCTAAGTACGGCGCCAAGCGTCCCAAGTCCAAGTAAGGACTAAAACTGAAAGCTTTGCCGAATAGGTTTATATATATTTTACCTCTTTGGCAGGCATTCACGGAAGGCTAAATTGCCTTTTGAGTACCTATGACATCATATTATTATGAAGGAGGGAAGTATCGTGCCGAGAAGAGGTAACGTTCCCAAAAGAGAGGTTCTGCCCGATCCCGTCTACGGTTCCATTCTGGTGACTAAACTGGTCAACAGCGTGATGCTGGACGGTAAGAAGGGCGTAGCCCAGAAGGTGGTCTATGCGGCCTTCGATCAGATCAAGGAGAAGACCGAGAAGGACCCCGTTGAAGTATTTGCTCAGGCTATGGAAAACATTATGCCAAGCCTTGAAGTCAAAGCCCGCCGTGTCGGTGGCGCGACCTATCAGGTTCCCCTGGAGGTCCGTCCCGCCCGCCGTCAGACCCTGGGTCTGCGGTGGCTGACCGCCTATGCCCGCTCCCGCGGCGAGCGCACCATGGCGGAGCGTCTGGCCAACGAGATCACGGATGCGTCCAACAATACTGGCGCCGCTGTAAAGAAGCGCGAGGAAGTCCATAAGGCTGCTGAGGCTAACAAGGCGTTCGCGCACTTCCGCTATTAAGGAGATAGACTATGCCGAGGAAAAACTCGCTTGAAAACACCCGCAATATCGGCATTATGGCCCACATTGACGCGGGCAAGACGACTACTACCGAGCGTATCCTGTTCTACACCGGCGTGAACTATAAGCTGGGTGAGGTCCATGACGGCAATGCCACCATGGACTGGATGGCGCAGGAGCAGGAGCGCGGTATTACCATTACGTCCGCCGCCACTACTTGCCACTGGAAGGGGTCCAAGGACCAGTTTCCGGATACCCGCATCAACATCATCGACACTCCGGGCCATGTGGACTTCACCGTGGAAGTAGAGCGTTCGCTGCGCGTGCTGGACGGCTCCGTAACGGTGCTGTGCGCCAAGGGCGGCGTGGAGCCCCAGTCCGAGACTGTGTGGCGTCAGGCGGATACCTACAAGGTTCCCCGCATGATCTACGTCAACAAGATGGACATCATGGGCGCGGACTACTACAACGTTCTGCGGATGGTGGAGGATCGGCTCAAGTGCCACGCCGTCCCCATCCAGCTTCCCATCGGCAGCGAGGATACCTTTAAGGGCATCATCGATCTGGTGGACATGAAGGCGGACGTGTATTACGATGATCAGGGCAAGGACATGCGCGAGGAGGATATTCCCGCCGACATGCTTGACCGGGCCACGGAGTATCGCGAGAAGCTGATGGATGCTGTTTCCATGGTGGACGAGTCTATTATGGAGGCATATCTGGCCGGGGAGGATGTCTCTTCGGAGAAGATCCGCGCGGCAATCCGCAAGGCCACCGTTCATAATGAAATGGTCCCCGTCACCTGCGGTACGTCCTATAAGAACAAGGGCGTGCAGAAGCTGCTGGATGCCATTGTGGACTATATGCCCTCTCCTCTGGACATTCCCGCCATCAAGGGCGTAAATCCCAAGACCGATGAGGAAGAGGACCGCAAGCCCAGCGACGAAGAGCCTTTCTCTGCGCTGGCGTTCAAGATCATGACCGACCCCTATGTGGGCCGTCTGAGCTTCTTCCGGGTGTACTCCGGTCACCTGACCACCGGTTCCTCCGTGCTGAACAGCACCAAGGGCCAAAAGGAGCGCATTGGCCGCATTTTGCAGATGCACGCCAATCACCGGGAGGATATTGAAGAGGTCTATGCCGGCGATATCGAAGCCGCCGTGGGCCTAAAGAACACCACCACCGGCGATACCCTATGCGATGAAAAGGCCCCGATCATTCTGGAGTCCATGGAGTTCCCCGACCCCGTTATCCGCGTGGCCATCGAGCCCAAGACCAAGGCCGGTCAGGAAAAAATGACCATGGCTCTGATCAAGCTGGCGGAGGAGGACCCCACCTTCAAGACATGGACCGACGAAGAGACTGGCCAGACGATCATCGCAGGTATGGGCGAACTGCATCTGGACATCATCGTGGACCGTATGCTCCGCGAGTTCAAGGTGGAAGCCAACGTGGGCGCGCCTCAGGTTGCCTACAAGGAGACCATCAAGAAGAAGGTCGAGCAGGACACCAAGTACGCCCGCCAGTCCGGCGGTAAGGGCCAGTACGGTCACGTCAAGATCCGTGTGGAGCCCAATGAGTCCGGCAAGGGTTATGAGTTCATCAACGCCGTCGTGGGCGGCGCCATCCCCAAGGAGTATATTCCCGCAGTCGATGCCGGTATTCGGGGTGCCATGAACGGCGGCGTTGTCGCCGGATTCCCTGTGGTGGACGTGAAGGTCACGCTGTACGACGGCTCCTTCCACGAGGTCGACTCCTCTGAAATGGCATTTAAGATCGCTGGCTCCATGGCTTTCAAAGAGGCCTGCCGCAAGGCGGACCCCACGCTGCTGGAACCTATTATGAAGGTCTGTGTCATCGTCCCAGACGAGTATATGGGCGACGTCATCGGCGACTTGAACAGCCGCCGCGGTCAGATCATTCAGTTGGAGGCCCGTCCCGGCGCTCAGCAGATCGACGCGCATGTGCCTCTGTCAGAGATGTTCGGCTATGCCACCGATCTTCGCTCCCGCACCCAGGGCCGTGGCCAGTATACCATGGAGCCCAGCCACTATATTGAGATCCCGAAGAACATCCGGGACAAGATTGTGGCCACCCGAAACGGGAACAAAGCGGAATAATTAGGGATTGATTTTCCCCGCGTTTTACTGTAAAATGAGCAGTGCTGAATAAAACTGCGCTGCCCGCAAGGATTTTTGAAATTGACAGGAGGATCATCAAATGGCTAAGCAGAAATTTGAGAGAACCAAACCACATGTAAACATTGGTACCATCGGTCACGTTGACCATGGCAAGACCACCCTGACTGCCGCTATCACCAAGTGGCTATCCCTGCAGGGCAAGGCCAAGTTCGAAGCTTATGATTCCATCGATAAGGCTCCCGAGGAGAAGGAGCGCGGCATCACGATCAACACCGCCCACGTCGAGTACGAGACCGACAAGCGCCACTATGCCCATGTGGACTGCCCGGGCCACGCCGACTATATCAAGAACATGATTACCGGCGCTGCTCAGATGGACGGCGCTATCCTGGTCATCGCTGCTTCCGACGGCCCCATGGCCCAGACCCGCGAGCACATTCTGCTTGCCCATCAGGTCGGCGTGCCTGCAATGATCGTCTTTTTGAACAAGTGCGATCAGGTCGATGATCCCGAGCTCATTGAGCTGGTTGAGATGGAAGTGCGCGAGCTGCTGAGCAAGTACGACTATCCCGGCGACGATATTCCCATCATCAAGGGCTCCGCGCTGAATGCGCTGACCACTGATTCCACCGATCCCGCGGCTCCCGAGTATGCTTGCATCAAGGAGCTGATGGACGCGGTCGACGACTATATCCCCACTCCCGACCGCAAGGAGGATATGCCCTTCCTGATGCCCGTCGAGGACGTGTTCACCATCTCCGGCCGCGGTACCGTCGCTACCGGCCGTGTGGAGCGCGGAAAGCTGAAGATGAGCGAGGAAGTCGAGATCGTTGGTCTGGCCGAGGAGAAGAAAAAGACCGTCGTTACCGGCATCGAGATGTTCCACAAGCTGCTGGACTACGCTGAGGCCGGCGACAACATCGGCGTTCTGCTGCGCGGCATTGACCGCAGCGGCGTAGAGCGTGGCCAGGTTCTGGCGAAGCCCGGTTCCATTCATCCCCACACCAAGTTCAAGGGCCAGGTTTACGTTCTGAGCAAGGACGAGGGCGGCCGTCATACTCCGTTCTTCAACAACTATCGTCCTCAGTTCTATTTCCGTACCACCGACGTCACCGGCGTCATCACTCTGCCCGAGGGCGTTGAGATGTGCATGCCCGGCGATAACGTCGAGATGAACGTTGAGCTGATCACCCCGATCGCCATTGAGAAGGGCCTGCGTTTCGCTATCCGCGAAGGTGGCCGTACCGTCGGTTCCGGCGCTGTCATTGAGATCGAGGAGAAGTAAGAATCTCTGAGAAATCGCTGATTTGAACGCTTTAAAAAGCAGCGTGACATGCCTATGGCATGTTACGCTGCTTTTTTGCGTATAATCGGCATTGGACAGCCAGACAAAGAGATACCCGCAAAAGCTTCGCCAAATGCCATTCGGCATTTGGCGAAGCTTTTCAGATCGTTGGGAAGCTACCGCCCCAATGGAGAGTAAATCGGGAACCGCGCTTATCCCATCAGATATCCGTATTTGCTATACACGGTCAGAATCATGCACTCAATACCCGCGGGCAGATGGTTCTCCCCGTCCAGATCCGCATCCAATACGTTCCCGTCCAGCCGGACGAGGACTTTGCGCCCGCCCAACGGGAGAAAACCGGAATTGGGAGTGCCGTCAAAGTCGTCCCTGCTGTGGAACAGGGTGAACTTATCCCGGTAGGGCGCGGAGTCATAGGGACAGAACACCGCGCAGTTGCCGCACTCGTTGCACATACGGTCCACGTGCAGAATTTCGCGCCGCCCGTCGGGCAGTTCAATGGATACGTTGGCGCGGTTGGGACATACATCCGCGCAGCTTTCACACACCACGTTGCAGCTCAGGCACCGTTCGCCCTCGCATTTTGCGGATTCGCAGAGAATGCCCCTTTTGGCTACCGCATCTGTCCGTGAGGCAGAAGAGCGAACGGGGAAGTCCGTCGGATGGACAGCTTTGAGCACCTCATTTGCAAAGCCTTGGGCGTCCGCAATGCCCTCTACCACCGTGGCAGGGCCGCGCATAGCGTCGCCGCCGCAGTAAACGCCGTCCAGATTCGTCCGGAAGGCGGGAGTGCCGCTGGCGTCCACCGGAATTCCGTTGTCCTCGAACAGCCGTGCGTCCACCTTCTCGCCCACGGCAGAGATCACCGTGTCGCAGTTGATTTCCACGGTTTCGCCGGTTTCCACCGGCGCGCGCCGCCCGGAGGCATCCGGCTCGCCCAGCTTCATTTTCTTACACAGCAGAGTTCCGTCTTTTTGTTCCACGGGGGCGACCAGTTCCAGGAACCCAACGCCGTCGGCAATGGCCAGCTCCAGTTCCTCCGCATCTGCGGGCATGTATTTCTTTGTCCGGCGATAGATCAGGGTGGAGGATTTCGCTCCCGCCCGCAGGGCGGCGCGGGCCGCATCCATGGCGGTGTTGCCGCCGCCCACCACGGCCACATGGCCCAAAGACACGTCTTTTCCGGCCTTTAGATCCCTCAGCCAACCGATGACCGGCACCACGTTGCCGGGGATCGCAAGCGTCCCGGCCTTCCAGGCGCCCACGGCGAAGTAAATGTGCGTGTAACCCTGAGCCTTCAGCTCCGCCACCGAGGGCGCGGGCGCGCCGAACCGGACCTCTGCCCCCATCTTCAGAACCAGCGCAATATCTTTATTGATGGCCTCGTCGCTGATGCGGAAGCCGGGGATCACCTGCCGGACCACGCCGCCCAGATGATCAGCCTTTTCAAAAATGGTGCAGGGAACGCCTGCCCGCCCCAGAAAATACGCCGCTGCCAGGCCGGAAGGTCCGCCGCCCACGATGGCGGCTTTCACGCCGTTTTCGGCGGGAACAGGGGCTTTGAGGCCGCGCAGCACCGCGTCGTAGCCTTTTTCTGCCGCCACCAGCTTTGTTGCCCGGATCTGTACTTGGTCGTCGTAGAAGTTCCGGGTGCACTTGTCCATGCAGTGATGGGCGCAGATGGTGCCGGTGATAAAGGGCAGGGGGTTCTTCTCGGTAATGAGCCGCAGGGCATCCTCAAAACGCTCCTGACGGCACAGCTCAATGTATTCCGGAATATCCTGCTGAATGGGACAGCCGCCTTCGCAGGGCGCGGTGAAGCAGTCCAGCAGGGGAACCTTTTCATATAGCTTCCGCCGGGGCAGGGGCTTGACGGCCTTCACATGGTATTGATCGCTCCGCGCGGCCAGAGACAAAGCCTCGATTCCGTCCACATCCACGGATGTAAACGGCTTGTAGCAGAGCTTTTCCAGCTTTTCTCCGATCTGCTTGAAGCGCTGATAGCCGCCGGGCTTCAGCTCTGTGGTGGCCATGGTGATGGGCCAGATATTGCAGGCGAACAGCTTGTCAATGTTGAAATAGTCCGCGCCGCCCGCATAAGAGAGGCGCAGTCTCCCGTCGAATTCTTTGGAAATGCGGGCTGCCATGATGGTGGTCAGGGGGAAGAGGGATTTGCCCGCCATATACATTTCTTCGGAGGGCAGCTCCTGCCGCTTCACGTCCACCGGGAAGGTGTTGGAGAGCTTCAAACCGAATTCCAGACCGTTTTTCGCAGCCAACTCCATCAGACGACGGAACATGGGCACCGCGTCGGCGTATTGCAGGTCCTCCTTGAAATGATGCTCATCAAAAGCGATATAATCATAGCCCATGGAGTCCAGCACCGACCGGGCTGTTTGATAGCCTAAAATGGTGGGGTTGCACTTGACAAAGGTATGCAGGTGCTTTTCCGCAAGGAGATAGCTGGCGATGCGCTCAATCTCGTCCGGGGGGCAGCCGTGCAGAGTGGAGACGGTGACGCTGCGGGAAACATGGGACGTGATGGTGGAAATAAAGGCCTCCTCGCCGGGGAACATCTGACGCAAAACCGCGATGCACTCCTTGAAAATGGAGGTGCCGGACGCGTCGATCATGCCGTTGAGGAAGGTGTCGATCTTCGCGCCTTTAATTCCCTCCAAATCATAGCCCACCGACATGTTGAACACAAATCCGTCCGGGTCGCCCAAACCATATAGATGGGCCAGCATCTTGCAGGCGCACCACGCCTTCACGTATTCCTCAAATGCCTGAGCGACATACAGCTCCGTGGACCATTCGCAGTTATAGCACTCGTCGTTTGCCAGAATGCAGGGCTTGTGAACACAGGCGGCCAACTCTGCGCCGTCCATCTTCTGAACGGTCTTCAGCTCGAAAAACCGCGCCCCGCCGTAATACCCGGCGATGATGTTCTGAGCCAGCTGGGTGGCGGGGCCCGCGGCGGGGCCAAAGGGAGTCTCAATCTTCTCCCCAAAAATGGGAAGGGTCTTCGTCCCGGCCTGATAGGGCCGGTGAACGCCGAACACGGAGCCTTCCTTTTGGTACTCCGCAGTGATCCAGATCATCAGCTCCCGAAAGGGAATAGGGGTCATTAATTCGCTCATTTTACTTACCTCCGTTTTTAGATTCCCTCGTAATTATGGGAGGACCGAACTTTTCCCACCGCGGGCGCGGCAGGCGGTCCCAAGTCTTGCGTTCCTTAATAGGTTTTGTGGTTCAGCTGACCCCACAGGCGCTTCGAACTCTCCAGCACATGGGCGTTGACCGCGTCCTCGTCTACCTCCGTCAGCACACGGTCGCGCATCAGGATTCTGCCGTTGATCATGGTGGTCTGGCACTGACGGCCCGTCATGCCGAAGAGCATATGGCCGTCGATATTCTCGTCGGAAAACGGCGTATACGGCTTGTAGTCCATGACAATCACGTCCGCCGCCGCGCCGGGGCGCAGAACGCCCAGCGGTGTCTCAAAGGAGCGGCCCGCAATTTTGGCGTTGTTGCGGAACAGCATGTCGGTGACCTCGCACCAGCCCACGTTGGGAAGACACGCGTTGTTCCGCTGGGAGCAGAGAGCCACTTTGATGGATTCCAGCATGTCGTTGGTATAGGCATCGGTGCCCATTCCAATCAGAATCCCATTCTTGTACAGCTGCAAAACGGGGGAGATGCCCACGGCGTTTCCCATATTGCTTTCAGGGTTGTTGACGCACATGGTATCCGTTTCCTTGATAATCTCCATCTCGGCGGTGTTGACGTGGATGCAGTGGCCAAGAAGCGTCTTCGGCCCCAGAATATCGTGATCCTGCAAGCGCTGGACAGGGCGGCGGCCATAGTTGCGCAGGCTGTCATACACGTCGTTCATGCCCTCGGACACATGGATGTGGAAGCCCACCCGGCCGTTGTTGGCGGATACCATCCGGTCAAAGGTTTTGTCGGAGATGGTGAACAGGGCGTGTCCGCCGAACAGGGCCTTCAGCATATTGCTGGGGTTTTTCTCACAATAGTCGATAAAATCCTTGTTTTCCTGTACGGACTGGAGGGACTTCTCCTCGCCGTCCCGGTCGGACACCTCGTAGCAAAGGCAGGCCCGCATCCCGAATTCCTTTGTGACCTCTGCAATTTTCATCAGTGAGCCGGGGATCTCACAGAAGGAGGCGTGGTGGTCAAAGATGGTGGTGACGCCCTGCTTGATGGAGTCGATCACCAGAGCCTGCGCGGAGGCCTTCGTGGCCTCCAGATCCAGGTGCCGGTCGATCGCCCACCAGGTGCCGTCCAGGACCTCGTAAAAATTGGTGGGGTTATTGCCTGCGATGCTTAGGCCACGGGCCAGAGCGGAATAGATGTGGGTATGGGCGTTGATGAGACCGGGCATGATGACGCCGCCTTTGGCGTCCACGAATTCCGCCTTCGGATATTGAGCCTTCAGCTCCGCGGTACCGCCCACGGCCACAATTTTTCCCCCGTCGGTGACCACGCCGCCGTCGGGATAGTAGCCGGCGCCTTCCGCGTCCCGGGTGATGACCTTTCCGTTTGCCAGTAAAATCATTTCAAAAAACCTCCTGTCTTTCTGTCATAGTTCCATGTTTTTCACGCCATATAAAAAGAAAAGGCGCTTCAAACCATCTCCGGTCTGAAACACCCACCAAAAAGATGATAGGTGTCAGCCCGTGCGCAACAGCACTTCGTTCCAGCTATCATTTTTTTATTGTAATTTTATTGTATCGGACCTGTGCATAAATTGCAAGCAGATGGGCAAAAAAATTTTTAGGTGTGGTTTTGTGAAAAACGACGAAACAAAATTTCAAAAACCACTTGAAATATTTTGTAAACCATGTAATATAATATTGTAAATTACATTTTGCAAATAGCTGAAGGGAGTCAAATTTTATGCGTGATTTGGTAGCGAAGGCGCAGGACCGCGTCAGTTTTGAGACACATGCCTTGGGCGCGGTGGCCGCGCTGGTTGGCTGCATCATCATGGCAGTGCGGGGCGTGGGACTGGATGTCCCGGCGGCGACACTGTGGGCCGCGCTGGTGTTTTGCCTGTCGGCGCTGGCGCTGTACACCGCCAGCGCAGTCTACCATTACTATCCCGGAAATGAGCTTACCGCCGGGGCGAAGCGGTTCCTTCGGAAAATGGACCACAGCATGATCTATGTGCTGATCGCCGGAAGCTATACGCCGTTTGCCATGGTGATGCTGCCTCAGCCCACGGGCGTCCGGTTCTGCATAACACTTTGGGCGGTGGCACTGGCGGGGGTTTTGATGAAGTTCATCTGGATCAACGCGCCCCGCATTTTGTCCACGGTCATTTACCTCATCATGGGTTGGGCGGTGCTGTTTGTAGCAAAGGACTTTGCAGCGGTGGGCCAGCCCTGCATGACGCTGGTGGCGCTAGGCGGTGTGTGCTATTCCGTGGGTGCGGTATTCTACGCTGTCAAAAGGCCAAGCATTTCCGCGGAGTGGACCTTTCACGAGCTGTTCCATCTGCTGATTCTGGCGGGGTCCCTGTTCCACTATGCGGCGATCTATTTCTACGTGCTGTAAACCATAACTTCTGGAAATTTTAAACAACTTACCTTGCCAAATACCCCGAAATAGAATATACTATTTGCGAGCTAACCGGGTGCGGATATGTATTCAGGGAAGGGCGGAAGGGTATGGGCGGCAGGCGGAGAGAATGCAATACGGCAAGGCAAAGAGCGATGTGCCTATCGTTCTTTGCCCTGTTGCTTTTTTTGTGCGCTTCTTCCGCCCGTGCCGTGGACGATGGCCATCAGGTCCTGTACATCAGCGCCTACTCCTATGAACTTGAAAGCGTTCCTGTTCAGTTGGACGCCATTACCAAGGCCCTGAACAGCGAGGCCAGCGTGAAATATCTCTTTATGGATACCCGTAACCAGAGCGAGCGGGCGGCATCGCAGGAGCTGTGCCGTCGGCTGGATACATGGAAGCTGCTGCCCACCATCGATGCGGTGATCGTCAGCGGGGACGCGGCGCTGCAATTTGCCATGGACTATCAGGACGATTATTTTGCCGGGCTGCCCATCCTCTTTTTGGATATCCGCCAGCCCCTGCTGGCCGCCACCGCCGCGCAGAACGAACGGATCTCCGGCGCTGAGAGCGCCGTTCCCTTTCGGGAGACGATCTCACTGGCGGCACAGCTTTGTCCGAATGCCAAGCAGGTGGTCTGCATTGGAGACGGTACCGATGAGGCCCGTGGAATGATGGGGACGTTTTACTGCCTGGAGAGTACCTTTCCACAGCTTGATTTCAAGAGCCTGGATCTGGGGGAAATGTCCCTGAGCGAGATTCAAAAGCGGATGGCGGGATACGGGGATGAGACAATCCTGATCTATGCCCAGGTGAGCCATGACGGCAGCGGAAATATTTACAGCGATCTGCAGGCGGCGGAAATGCTGACGGCAATGACTTCGCTTCCTATTTTTTCCGCCAACGCTGCAAGCCTTGGCACCGGTTTTTTGGGTGGGTGCGTGATCTCCCCGGAAGACATGGCCTATCAGGTAGGGCAGTATGTCAGTCGGATTCTGGACGGCGAGGCGTCTGCGGCGGAGGTAGGCCTTTTGAAAATGCCGGTGATCACGCGGTTCGATAAGCGTGCGATGGACCAATGCGGCATTATGCGGAGCAGTCTGCCTGGGGATACGGAATATCTCAACGACCCTGTTCGTGACGCCGTTCTCCAATATAAGCGGGTCCTGTTTGGCGGTGTGGGTACCATTGTGCTGCTCATTGCACTGGTGGCCCTGCTGCTGCGGGACAACCGCAGACGGAGGGTGCTGATTCGCAAGGTGCAGGAACGGGAGCGGCAGCTTCAGAATGTCATGGATCTGGTGCCGGGCGGTATTTGCTCATTTCGGGTGGACGAAGGAGATCATGTTGAAATGATCCATTTCAACACCGCCTTTTATCAGTTGCTGGGTTACCCGGCTTCGTCGGAGAACAAAAACGCCGATCTGCTGCAGAATATCCATCCGGACGACCGGGAATCCTTTGACGAACAGATTTGCCTTTGCCGGCAGGGCGTGGAAAACCTTCAGAAAACCTTTCGGATACTGCGGCATGACGGAACCTATAGCTGGATGTCTTTGCAGGCATCTTTGGCACAGGAGGAAAACGGCAGCCGAACTTATTACGGTGTATTTAGCGATGTGGATGCGCTAAAGCGCCTGCAGGAGCATCTGGAGCAGGACGAGCGCACGCTGCAGACAGCCATGGATCACGCAAATGTGGATTATTGGCTCTATGATCCCCGACGGCATATCTTGCACCAGAGCAAACGTGCCTGCGAGCTGTTTGGCCTGCCGGAGGAGATGGCAGATTATCCGCAGTCCTGGTTTGCCCAGCAGATCACATTTGAAGAGGACGTGCCCAAGCTGCAAAAGGCGTTTGAGACGATCAACCAGGGCGGAGAACATGCCGTCTGTGAGGTGCGGGAGCATCTGCCAAACGGCAAGGAGCAATGGGTTGAGATCAGGATGACTCAGTTGCACGACACGGAGGGAAATGGGACAAAGGTGTTCTGTACCAGTTTGGTCTGCACGCAGCGCCACCAGGAGATGGAGCGTTATGAGCGGCAGAACCAGCGTATCCAGACGCTCCTGCCCAACGCGGTGGCGTCCGTCCAGATGAATCTGACAAAGAATACCTGCATACTCGGTCCTTCCCTCTATCCAGAGCTGCTGGCGGGAGTGGACGGCACCGCCGACGCCGCGTTCCAGAGAATGAGAAGCCGAGCGATTACCGCAGAACAGGCCGAGGCATTCGGCACCCGCATCAACCGGCAGGCGATGCTGGATGCCTATGAACGGGGCACCTCGCTGCTGACCTATGAACGAAACTGCTGGGTCAATGGAGCCAGCCGCTGGCTGACGGTGCGGGCGGATATTACCAGAAACCCCGTTACCGGTGATGTGGAGGCCAACATTTATTCGTTTGATATCGACGACCAAAAATTTATGGAGCAGATCATGAATACCGTAGTCCGCCGTGAATATCTGATGATTTTGCGGATTGACCTGACGGCGGATACCGCCCGGGTATTTTCCGCTCAGGCCGGGCAGAATTTGATTCATGAGATCGCGCAGGCGGAGGCGTCCATTCTGGACGCCGTCCGAGACTCCTTTGCTGGTGACGACCTTGGGGACACGCTGGACCGCCTGTGCTTCAAGAAAATAAGCATCCAGTTGGAGAAAAACGCGGAGTATGTAGTGTATGCCGACTGCCGCAACAGCTCCGGAAACGTCCGGCGGCTGCGCTACTCCTTCGTCTGGCTGGACAGGCACGGCAGCTTGGTCTGCTGTACCGTGACCGATGCCACGGACGTCTTTGCCAAGGAATGCCGCCGGAGCGAGGCGCTGGGTTCCGCGTTGGAGGAGGCCCGGCGGGCCAATCAGGCTAAGAGTGAGTTTCTTTCCCGCATGAGCCACGAGATACGCACGCCCATGAACGCCATACTGGGCCTGACTCAACTGGCGCGGGAGGATGCCGAAGCTCCGGACGTGGTGGAGATGCTGGAAAAGATTCAGGTTTCCGGCGAGTATCTGCTGGGACTGATCAACGATGTGCTTGATATGAGCCGGATCGAATCCGGGCGTATTGAGCTGCATCCTGAAAACATGAATGTGCAAACGATGTACAAGGCAATCCGGGATCTTATGCTCCCCCGCATGGAGGAAAAGCACATCCGGTTCCGGATGGATACCAGCGGGGTGACCACGCCGTATGTGGTGATTGACCGACTGCGCATCCAGCAGGTGTACGTCAATATCCTGAGCAATGCCATCAAGTTTTCCGAGTCGGGCTCGGAGATTTCCTGTACGGTGAGGCATATTCCATGCGGAGAGGACAAGATTACCAGCATCATTGTTTTCCGGGACCAGGGCTGCGGTATGAGTCAGGAATTTTTAAACCGGGTGTTTGATCCCTTTGAGCAGGAGGCCAACGGTTATCAGGACCCTCAGCTGGGTACGGGGCTGGGCCTTTCCATTGTGAAAAATCTGGTGGAGCATATGGACGGCACGGTAAGCGTCAAAAGCGAGCTGGGAAAGGGCAGCGAATTTACCGTGCAGATCACGGTGCCCAGGGGCCATCCGCTCGATGAGACCGAGAAAAAAACTCCCGAGACCGACGCCCAGATCAATCTTAAGGGGAAGCGGGTCCTTTTGGCGGAGGATCACCCTGTCAATACCGAGATTGCGAAAAAGATGCTTTGCCGTCACGGCTTGTTGGTGGACCACGCTGAGGACGGACAGGCAGCGCTGGACAGCTATCTGAACGCGGACGCATGGTATTACGACGCGATTTTAATGGATATTCGAATGCCGGTGATGAACGGCTTTGAGGCGACAAAGGCCATTCGCACCTCCGGACGGCCCGATGCCGGGAGTATCCCCATCATTGCCATGACAGCCAATGCCTTTGAAAGTGACCGCCAGGAGACCCGCGCGGCGGGATTGAACGCGCATCTTTCCAAGCCGGTGCGGCAGGAGGAGCTATTGAATATGCTGCAAAAATTCCTGAAGTAAAGACCGGCATACAGCCCTGCGGGATGAAGAGTGTCCGCCCAGCGAGATGACTGATTGTCTTGGCTCCACCGCCACGCCTGCCGGAGAAGCTGACTGCGCGGCCCCGCGTGTGGACCTGATTGGCGGCTGCTTAATTTAAAAATTCAATGAACGTGCGCAGGGGAACCTTTCGGTGAGAGGTTCCCCTGCGCATTGCGGCTTTCCGCGTTTCAAGCCGAGAAAAAATTGCTCTGCTCAACGGTTTGCTGGGAGAAGCTGTCCATAAATTAGACGCTTTTCGGGGAGATGACTTAAACATGCATAAGAGCTTACTATTTTGCGGTTTTATAATCTTAAATACTCAAGAACAGATGGCATGCGAAGATGAATACTTGTGCCCGCACCTCAAAATTAGACGCTTTTTGGATGAAGCCCTGCTATACTGTGTCCGGAAGAGACAAGTTTGGCAGGGATGTGCGATACAGCCGCAGCGGCGGCCGGGACCGCATACCGGCCGGACATCAAATTTTATAATCTTTGGAGGAAATCGTTTATGGCAAAGCTCGTTGAGTGCATTCCCAATTTCAGCGTCAGCAAGGAAAAGGATGAGCCGGTTTTTCAGGGCCTGGTGGATACGGCCAACTCCGTTCCCGGCTGCACGGTGATGGACGTTCAGTCCGACGGCACCCATAATCGCTGCGTGTTTACGCTGGTGGGTTCCCCGGAGGGTATTGAGGAAGTGGCTTTCCAGCTGTGCAAAAAGGCTGCCGAAACCATCGATATGACCAAGCACGAGGGTGCGCATCCCCGCATGGGCGCCACAGACGTCATCCCCTTCGTTCCCACCATGGATGTCACAGTGGAGGAGTGCGTTGAGATCAGCAAGCGCGTCGCCCAGCGCATCTGGAGCGAGCTAAAGGTCCCCAGCTTCCTGTACGAGGATTCCGCCACTTCCCCCGACCGGGTGAATCTGGCGAAGGTCCGCAAGGGCCAATTCGAGGGAATGCCCGAAAAGCTGCTCCAGCCCGAGTGGGCTCCCGACTACGGTGAGCGGAAAATCCATCCCACCGCCGGAATCACCGCCATCGGCGCCCGGATGCCTCTGGTCGCCTTCAACGTGAATCTGGACACCGACAACGTGGAAGTGGCCAAGGCCATTGCCAAGGCGATCCGCGGCTCCTCCGGCGGCTTCAAGTACTGCAAGGCCATCGGACTGCTGCTGGAGGACCGGAACATCGCTCAGGTCTCCATGAACATGGTGAACTACGAGGGAACTCCGCTGTACTACACTTACGAAATGGTCCGCGCATTGGCCGACCGGTACGGCGTAAAGATTCTCGGCACCGAGGTGGTGGGCCTGACTCCCGCTAAGGCGCTGATTGACTGCGCAGAGTATTACCTGAAGATCGAAAACTTTGACTGCCGCAAGCAGGTGATGGAGTATCACCTGATCGACATGGAATAAGGAGGCCGACATGAAACTGGCTGACCAGACTGTTACATCCTTTGTGGACCTGATGGCCTCCGACGCGCCGGCTCCCGGCGGCGGCTCCGCCGCCGCGCTGGAGGGAGCGCTGGGTACGGCGCTGACCGCCATGGTCTGCGCGCTGACGCAGGGCAAAAAGAAGTACGCCGAGCACGCGGAGCTGACCGCGGAAGTGGGCGAGAAGGCTCAGATGCTGAAAGCACAGTACGTGGATGTCATCGACCGGGACACAGAGGCGTTCAATGCCGTCTCCGCCGTCTTTGCCATGCCCAAGGACACCGACGAGGAGAAGGCTGCCCGCTCCGCTGCTATGCAGGAGGCGCTGAAGGGCTGCACAAAGACCCCGTTTGAGATGATGGAGCTGGCGGCGAAAGCCCTGGAGCTGACCGACAGCGTCGTGGGCCGTTCCAACGCCAGCGCTGCCAGCGACCTCGGCTGCGCGGCCCTGAGCCTGAAGGCCGCCATTCAGGGTGCGTGGCTGAACGTGCTGATCAACATCGGCGGGCTGAAGGATCAGGCGTTTGCCGAGCAGTACCGCGCCGAGGGGGAAACACTGCTTAAAAAGGCACTGCCTTTGGCGGACTCCATTTATGCAAAAGTCCTGAACTCCCTGTAAATCCAACGGGACCGATTGAATGAATCAAAAAGTGTGATATAATGAGCGTTACAATTCGGCATATAACTGCCCCGGAATACGTCACCACCCGCTGGGGCGGCGGCGCCACCACCCAAATTGCCATCGCGCCCGCCGCTTCGCAGTACGCGGATCGGGATTTTCTCTGGCGCGTCAGCTCCGCCACGGTGGAGCTGGAGACATCGGATTTCACGCCCCTGCCGGACTTCGAGCGGTTTTTGTCTACGCTGAAGGGCTCGGTTTGCGTAGCTCACGACGGCGGCGCGCCGCTGATTTTGACACCGGGAAATATTCACCGGTTCGACGGGGGTGCGGTCACTCGGTCGGAGGGGAAATGCACCGACTTCAATCTGATGCTCCGCAAGGGGAAGTGCAGCGGGGAGATGCGCTGCCTGCACCTGGGGGAGCACGGCACGGCCCGGTTGAGCTGCACCGTGGGCTTGACAGGAGCGCATCACACCTTCCTCATTTACTGCGCGGAGGGAGACGGTGAGCTTACCGCGGCAGGGGAGACCGTCCGGTTTGCCAAAGGCGAGGCAGTGCAGGCGGAGAATGCCGAGCCGCTGCTGCGGTGCGGTGCGGCGTCCGTATTTCTGCTGTGCGAGATGGCGGAGACAGAGATTCAAAAATGATCAACTATAAGGAGGAGACAATTCATGGGATTTAAAAGCGACATTGAGATTGCCCAGGAATCGACCATGCTTCCTATCGAAGAGGTGGCTGCGAAGCTGGGTGTGGGTCAGGAGACTTTGGAGCCCTACGGCCACTACAAGGCAAAGCTGGATATCCATGCGCTGAAGGATCTGCCCCGGAAGGCCAAGCTGGTGCTGGTGACGGCCATCAGCCCCACCCCCGCCGGCGAGGGCAAGACCACTACGTCCGTGGGCCTTGCAGACGCGCTGAACAAGTTGGGAAAGAAGACCGTGGTCTGCCTGCGGGAGCCCAGCCTTGGCCCCGTGTTTGGCGTCAAGGGCGGCGCAGCCGGCGGCGGCTACGCCCAGGTGGTGCCCATGGAGGACATCAACCTCCATTTCACCGGTGACTTCCATGCCATCGGCGCGGCCAACAACCTGATGGCGGCGCTGCTGGACAATCACATTCAGCAGGGCAACGCGCTGGATATCGACGTGCGCAAGATCGTTTGGAAACGCGCGGTGGATATGAATGACCGCCAGCTGCGCCATATCATCTGCGGCCTTGGCGGCAAGGCCAGCGGCGTGCCCCGGGAGGACGGCTTCGACATCACCGTGGCCTCCGAGATCATGGCCGTGCTGTGCCTGTCCAGCGATCTGATGGATATGAAAGCGCGTCTGGCTCGGATGGTGGTGGCCTACACCCGGGATGACAAGCCGGTCACAGCCCACGATCTGCACGCCGAGGGCGCCATGGCCGCGCTTTTGAAGGACGCGATTAAGCCGAATCTCGTGCAGACGCTGGAGCACACACCCGCGCTGATTCACGGCGGCCCCTTCGCCAACATTGCCCACGGCTGCAACTCCATCGAGGCCACCGAGACCGCTCTGAAGCTCAGCGAGTACACCGTAACCGAGGCCGGCTTCGCCGCGGATCTGGGCGCGGAGAAGTTTTTGGACATCAAGTGCCGCGCCGGAGGTTTCCATCCCGACGCCGTGGTGGTAGTTGCCACCGTTCGCGCCCTGAAGTATCACGGCGGCGTTGCAAAGGCTGATCTAAACAACGAGAATCTGGAAGCTCTGGAAAAAGGACTGCCCAACCTTCTCCAGCATGTCGAGAACGTGACGAAGGTGTTTGGCCTGCCCTGCGTGGTGGCCGTGAATGCTTTCCCCACCGACACCGCCGCCGAGCTTAAGATGGTTGAGGACAAGTGCCGGGAGCTTGGCGTCAACGTGGCCCTCAGCGAAGTCTGGGCCAAGGGCGGCGAGGGCGGCAGGGCTCTGGCCGAGGAGGTTGTGCGCCTGTGCCAGCAGCCCAGCCACTTCCAGTTTGTATACGATGCGGAGGACAGCATCGAAAGCAAGCTCAACGCCATTGCCACCAAGATCTACCATGCCGACGGCGTGGTGCTTACTGCCGCCGCCGGGAAGCAGCTTCAGCAGCTCACCGAGCTGGGCTTCGACAAGCTGCCCATCTGCATGGCCAAGACCCAGTTCTCCTTCTCCGATGACCCCAGCAAGCTGGGCGCACCCCGCGGTTTTAAGATCACCGTGCGTGAGCTGAAGGTGAATGCCGGCGCCGGATTCCTGGTGGCCAAGACCGGCGATATTATGACCATGCCGGGCCTTCCCAAGGTCCCCGCCGCCGACAGGATCGACGTGGACGAACACGGAAAGATCACCGGATTGTTTTAACATTTTTCCCGGCGGGGCCTATCGGCTCCGCCGGGGCCGCGACCTTTTACGTGAAGGCGCTAACTTGAAAGTCTCCCGGTTCGTATACAGTGGGAGCGAAAGGGGAGATGGCGATGCTGAGTCCCGCTGAATTTGTGGAGAGCTATGCCGGAATCGGCGAGAGAAAAGCCGGCGCGGGTGTCCTGAAACTGCTCTTGTCGGGAATCCTGGCGGGCTTTGCCATCGGTGTGGGCGGCGCGGTGACCACCGCGGCAACCTTTGCCATCGAAAATGCGTCTGCCGCGAAAATAATCGGCGGTGTTCTGTTCCCGCTGGGGCTGATTATGGTGCTCATAACCGGCACGGAGCTGTTTACCGGAAACTGCCTGATGACGATCTCCCTTTTTGAGCGGCGTATCCACCTGAAGGGAATGCTTCGAAATCTTGCCGTTGTCTATCTGGGCAATTTCCTGGGTGCGTTGCTGCTGGCTTGGGCGATCATCTCATTCAGCGGTCCGGGGATGGCGTCCGGACTGATACTTAAGACTGTCTCCACCGCCGCCGCAAAGTGCGCGCTGCCATTCGGGAGAGCGCTGGGTCTTGGAATTCTGTGCAACATTTTGGTCTGTGCCGCCGTTATGATGGCCCTGTGTGCCAAAGACATAATAGGGCGCGCGGTAGCGGCCTTCGGTCCGGTCTGCTGCTTTGTCATCTGCGGATTCGAGCACTGCGTGGCCAATATGTATTTTATCCCTGCGGGGCTGTTTGCACGGACGATGCCGGACTGCGGGCAGCTTGTGGCGGGGGCGGGAATCGATATTTCCGCCCTGACATGGGGAAACTTTCTCCTGCATAATCTGTTCCCGGTGACCATCGGAAATCTCATCGGCGGCTGCGGTTTTGCCGCCCTAATCTGGGCAACGCACCGAAAGACCACCGTCCGTACCGTGTAAAGGGAAAAACTTTTCAAAGAAGAGGGGGAGCAGCGAAATGAGAGAGCTTTGGCCGGAGGCCGAAGCGAAGGATATGGAGCTTGCTCCGACGACAGAGTAGGGCCAGCGCGTTAAGTGCCGACGGATGGGAAGTCGCCGTTGGACGAAGAGGTGAAAGCTTCGCGTTGCTGAACCCGCATCCGCTGCCACAAAGAAGGAACTATTTCCTCCCAAGTGGCGACTGCCAAGACGAATCAAGACATTTGCTTTGGCTGTTTTTATCACATAAAGGAGGATTTTTTTATGAAAAAACAAAAAATTTCCATGTTGGCAACTCTGGGAATGCTGTTGGCGATTGAGATTGTGCTGTCCCGGTTCTGCTCCATTTCCGCGTGGAACATCAAGATTGGTTTCAGCTTTGTACCTATTGCGGTGGCGGCGGTGCTGTACGGTGCCGCCCCTGCGGCGGCGGTGGCCGCGTTGGGTGACTTTGTGGGTGCCATCCTGTTTCCCATCGGGCCTTATTTCCCGGGTTTTACCCTGACTGCGGCCCTGACCGGCGCTGTACTCGGCCTGTTTTTACACAAGCGGCAGACCGTGGGCCGCATCGGCGGCGCAGTGGCGGTAAATCAGCTGGTGCTGAGCTTGCTGCTGAACACGCTTTGGATTTCCGTGCTATACGGCGCACCTTATGGCCCGTTGTTCCTCACCCGAATTGTGCAGACCGCGGTGCTGATTCCGGTGCAGTTCATTGTGATCGGCGTCATGACAAAGGCTTTGGGCCGCTATGGAAAGCGGGCGATGGCATGAATCTTTCCGAGGCGCTGGATTTCATCCACGCCACGTCCTGGCAGGGGAGCCGCCTGGGATTGGAGCGTATCGGATCACTGATGGAGCTTTTGGGCAACCCGCAGAAAAAGCTGCGGTTTATCCATGTGGCGGGGACGAATGGAAAGGGCTCCGTCTGCGCCATGCTGTCCGAAATTTTGACCCGGGCCGGATATGCCACGGGACTTTATACATCCCCCCATCTCTTTCGCATCAATGAGCGGATGAAGGTGAACGGTGTGGATATCTCCGATGACGAACTGGCCCGGCTTGCAGAGCAGGTGAAGCCACTTGTTGAGAAAATGGCGGACCCACCCACGGAATTTGAGCGGATTACCGCCATGGCGCTGCTGTATTTTCAGCAGAAGCACTGCGACGTGGTGGTTTTGGAGGTGGGTTTGGGTGGACGTCTGGACTCCACCAACGTCATCGACGCGCCGGACGCGGCGGTGATTACCAACATCGCTCTGGAGCATACGGAGGTGCTGGGGGACACTCTGGAAAAGATCGCCGGAGAGAAGTCCGGCATCATCAAGCCCGGTGCGGATGTGGTCCTCTCTGCTCAGACGGCGGAGGTGGAGGCCGTGGTGCGCCGGACCTGCGAAGAGCGGGGCTGCGCCCTGCGGATCACAGACCCCAAGGCGGAGGAGCTGCGTACCTGCGAATTGGATGGGCAGACGCTGGATTACCGGGACCGGAGAGACCTGCGGCTGCGGCTGATCGGCGACTATCAGTATAAAAACGCGGCTGTGGTATTGGATACTGTGGATGTATTGAAGGAGCGTAGGGGATACGAAATTCCGGAATCCGCCGTGAGGTCGGGTCTGTCCGCAGTCGTTTGGCCGGGGCGGTTCGAGGTGCTGCAAAGAGATCCGCTGGTGCTGGTGGACGGCGCACACAATCCCGACGGCGTGACCGAGCTTACAAAGTGCCTGCGGGAATATCTGCCCGGACGGAAGATGACGCTGCTGATGGGCGTGATGGCTGACAAGGACTATGCCGACATGATTGTCATGATGGCACCGTTCGCCAACGAATTTGTGGCGGTCACGCCGGAGAGCCATCGGGCGCTTCCAGCGGAGGAGCTGCGGGAAAGAATTGAGGCGCTGACCGGCGTTTCCGCCCGGTGCGGCGGCGACGTGAAAAGCGGCCTCGCCATGGCAATGGCCGGAAAGGGCCCGGAGGACATTGTCTGTGCTTTTGGCTCCCTTTATCAGGTGGGAGAGATTCGGGCATACTTTGGGCGGACGACCTGAAAAAAGCGGCGGATTTTCAGACTGCTTTGCGGACAGAAAACCGTGGCATCTGGGAACGCCAAAAAGTCCGTGAACTTTTCCAACGGATCGGAGGGCAGGCCGTTAAGGCCTGCCCTGGTTTATCACCGCAGGAAAAGGAGCACAAATAGATCTGGCGCTGAACGGCGGAGCCGTGTATAATGAAAGGAAAAAATCGTTTCCGGAAGAAGGAAGGGAATGGCCAATGCCCAAGATCGAAGTACAGCTGTTTCAGATACCCTGCGTGAAGCTTGAAGGAAAAGAGGTGACCTTTCCCTTCAAGCGGGTGGACGCGCTGTTCTACTATCTGATTTTCCGGAAAACCGCTACACGGCAGGAGCTGGTTGATCTCCTGTGGGAGGACTGTGCGGAAGAGGTGGGCTACAAAAATCTGCGCCATACGATTTATACACTGCGAAAGGTGCTGGGGTCCGACTTAATTCTGACCGTTCCAAAAACGGAGGTGCGACTGAACCCGGCGTGGGAGCTGGTCTCCGATTTCGATCGGTGCGGGACGGAGGGGACTGCGGATACGGAGCAGTTCCTGCGGGGATTTACGGTGAAAAACGCCCCTAACTTCAACGCCTGGGTTGACCAGATGCGGGAGCAGATGGCCGCCCGGACCCTGAGCGACCTCTTCGCCGGCGCGGCGGAGGCGCAGGATAAAGGCGATCTGGTTCAGGCGGAGCGGCTGAGTCTGGAGTATCTCAACCGGGACGGACTGGATGAAAAGATGGTCATGTTCCTGATGAAGCTCTATCAGAAGGACGGGCGGTACTACAAGGCGGCAAACCTCTATCAAAAGCTGAAGGACCGGCTGGCGGAGGAATTGGGTATCGCGCCGCTTCACGAAACAGCCGCGCTGTATTATGACATTGTGAACCGGTGGAACGAAACCACGGAAGACGACCCCGAACAGACCAACTTTCCTCTGGCGGAGAGCCGAAGCCGTCTGCTGCAGAAGATACAGGAGCGGTATCAGTCCTTTCGGGACGGTTACCAGACGTCCTCGCTGCTGTTTTACGGCGAGTCCGGCTGCGGGAAGAGCTATCTTTTGCAGCACTTTCTTCGAGACGGGGATTTTTCAGACGTACTTGTGCTGACGGGTCACTGCTCGCAATTGCAGGCGGGCGTGTATCTGGAGCCATGGAAAAACGTGATGCTGGCGGTGGCGGAGGAGACTGTAAAACGGAATCTGTCAATCCCGCCTGCTACCCGGCGCACGATTGCAAGGGTGTTTCCTGTGTTCTCCGATGAAGCGGGCGAGCAGCGGGAGGCCTGCAAGTTCAAGCAGAACCGCTGCGGCGCACTGGTGACGGACGCGGTGGCGCTGCTGCTGTCCCTGGCGGCGGCGCAGCGGAAAATCCTGCTGGTGTTTGAGGATCTGCAGTGGATGGACCCGGCCAGTCAGGATCTTTTGTGCCAGGTGATCCGTCGGTTGGGCGGAGGTCAGCTGCTGTTGCTTGCCTCCAGCCGGACGCTGAACGTGGACGTGAATTTCATGCTGGACGAGTCCGCGATGGAGCGCGTTTGCGTGCCCTGTTTTACCAAAAAGGAGACCGACCAGTATCTGGACGCTGCGCTGGGCGCGGACCTGCCCGCCGCAGTCCGCAGCCACATATACGAGGCCACTGGGGGCAATCCCCGGCTGCTGGCGGGGGCTGCGGAGAACCTGCGGGGTAAGGAGCCGACGGTGGATGCGCTGCCGGACGCCAACGAGATTCTCCGCCAGCGCATGGCGGGACTGAGTACCCAGGGGCTGCATCTGGCAAATGTTCTGGCCCTTTTTCCGGATAAGACGCCCTGCCGTCTGCTCTCTGAGATCACCGGCTATCAGACGGCGCAGCTCTACTCTCTTTCTGTGGAGCTGGAAGAGCACTCTCTGATTGGAGAGTGCTGCGTAGACGGAGAGAGTTATCTGGAATTCCTTCACCCCCATATGAGGGAGGCACTCTATCAGGCACAGTCCTTTTTCCAGCGCCAGCCCCTGCATCTCAAAATCGCGGATTGCCTCCAAAAGACTTTACCAGAGGGGGATGTGGACGCACTGGCCCGCGTGGCTCATCACTGCCGGGCGGGGGGCGACGGCCTCCGGGCTTTCCGGTGCGAGGCCGCCGGTTTGTACTGGCGGACCTTTTGGACATGTGAGCTTCCGCCGCTGGTTCCGGCGGAAGCTTCCGCTCCCACCCCGCTGCCGGAGGGAATGACACTGGAGGACGAGGTGCGAAGGCTGGAGCAGGAGCTTGACCGGCTGCGCCGCCGGTACCCGTCGGGGCCGCAGAGCAGAGAACTGGACAAACCAGAGCGGATGCTCTTATGCGCAAAGGCGCGGACACTGATCTATACCGGGCGGTATCAGGAGGGGCTGGGCGTCACGGAGATGCTGCTTCAAGCATTGACACCCTGCGCCGCGGAGGATACGGACCTGCTGCTGTGGGTCTTGCGTCAGCGGATCGCCTACAGTGTACAGACCGATCAGCCAGAGCCGGAACAGATCGTTCGGGGGCTTGAAATTGCAGAGGAGTCGGGGCTGAAGCGCCAGCGGGCCTGTTACTTGCTGCTGCGGGGCATCGACTTTTGCAAAGAGGGAAGCTATAAGAGCAGCGATTACTTCTTCCGTCAGTCTCTGGGATTGTTCGATCACCCGGAACGCTACCCCATGTTCTGCGGCTATGTCAGAACGTGGCAGGGGGAGTGGAAGCGCCGCCAGAAGGACTTTGCCGGGGCCTGCGAACTGTATCAGCTGGCCGTGGAGCAAACGGAGGGACTGGCCCCCTGGCCGGGCAGCGGTTTCCTCTTTACCTGTTACGGTCGGTCGGCCATGGCGCTGGGAGACGACAGAAAGGCCCGGCAGATGTTTGCCCGGGCTATGGAGGTATTTGAAAAAACGGAGGAGCTGCCGGGCCGGAGCCTGGCGGAAGCCTACACCGCGTACTATGCCGCTCAGGACGGAAGATACGCTTCGGCGGTGGAGCTGCTGGCTGTTTCGTGGGACTCCGCCAGCAAGCTAAGCTCTCTGGTGGAGCAGGGGATTCGGGACAGCGTGCTGGCGAGACTGCGTCGGCAGTTGGACCAGGATCACGCTCTTGGCAACGAGCTGGATCACTATCTCTATCGTCCGCTGGATATTTACTGCCACCGGGGAATGCAGCGTCTGCGGGGGGTCAAGGGCGCGTATGAAAGCGAGCAGCTGGAAGACTGCTTGAAGTACAGCGTCCGGCAGGCAAAGCCTTTGACGGTGGAAAACCTTTACAGCAAAAATAAAAACTTTATGACGGAATGAGCATACGAAAAGCAGGCGGTTGGAAAAGTCCACGGGGACTTTCCAACCGCCTGCTAGCGTTTCTTTCGCGAAACTCTGTAAAAGTTCAGAACCGGACGATCTCGCCCTTTTTAATAACGGTATTCACCAGATTGGCGCCCAGCCGATAGCAGATATAGTCAAGGTCCGGAGCGTCCCAGACCAGCAGGTCTCCCTGCTTGCCCACCTCCACGGAGCCGATTCGGTCCGCCCGGTGGATGCCGGCCGCGCCGTTGAGCGTGACGGAGGTGAGGACCTCTTCCGGGGTGAGGCGGTATTTGAGACAGGCAATGTTCATAGCCAGCTGTAAGTTGGAACTGGGGCAGGAACCGGGATTGAAATCCGTAGCCACCGCCACGGCGACCCCGGCGTCAACCATGGCCCGGGCGGGAGCAAAGCTTGCCCCCAGGTAGAAGCTGGTGGCAGGGAGCAGGCAGGCGATGGTACCGCCCTTCGCCATGCTGGCGATGCCCTCCTCCGGGCAGACGATCAGATGCTCGGCGGTAATCGCCCCGATCTCCCCGGCCAGCTGAGAACCGCCGATGGGGTCGATCTCGTCGGCGTGGATCTTCGGCGTCAAGCCGTATTTTTTGCCGGCCTCCAGAATCCGGCGGGACTCCTGGGCGGTAAACACGCCGGTCTCACAGAACACGTCGCAGAACTCTGCCAGATGCTCCCGGGCCACTGTGGGGATCATTTCCTCGCACAACAGGCGCAAAAACCCCTCCCGGTCGTTTTTGAATTCCTCCGGCAGCGCGTGGGCGCCCAAAAACGTGGGGATCAGCTCCACCTTCTGCGTCTCGTTCAGGCGGCGGATCGCCCGCAGCTGCTTATACTCGTCTTCGGGGTCAAGTCCGTAACCACTTTTGGCTTCACAGGTGGTGACGCCCATGCGCAGCATAGTGGAAAGCTCCTTGGCGGCCTTGTCCGCCAGCTCCTCCTCCGAGGCGGCGCGGGTAGCGCGGACGGTGGACAAGATTCCGCCGCCCCGGGCGAGGATCTCCAGATAGGTGACGCCGTGGAGTTTGAGACCCAGCTCGTTTTGACGCCAGCCGCCGAAGATCAGGTGCGTGTGTGCATCCACCAGGCCGGGGGTGACCAGACGTCCCTTAACATCCACCACTTCCGCGTTTTCCAGCATCCCCGCAGGGACCTCTCCGCTGCCCACGGCGGCGATCATTCCGTCTTTTATAAGAACATACGCATTTTTCAGAAGGGTGATCTCGCCCTGTTCCCTGCCGCGCCTGGCGGCGGAGCCGGTGGGGGTGGCCAGAAGACCGATGTTTTTCAGCAACAGATTTGCCATAAAGGTATCCTCCCTTGCAAAATGTGGGAAAAAGGGGCCTCTTGAGAGGCCCCTTTTTCAAGATTTGTACAGGAAATTCAGTTCAAATTTTTGATGGCATCCCGGATGATTTCGTCATCGTTCTCCGCCACGTAGGGCAGGGTGATATGATCCTGCCCCTTATACATCTCGTTGTACTCAACCGCAGTGGACACGGCGTGCTCGTTGCGGGCCCAAGAGCGGCGCGCGACGCCCACCATGGTGTCCCAGGGCATGGACATGCGCAGGATGGTATCCACGCGCTCGCTGCCGTCCAGCACCATGCCAAAGCCGCCGTTGATAGCCTTGCCGATGCCGGTGCCGCCGCCGTTGTGCAGGGCGATCAGGCTCATGCCGCGGGCCGCGTTGCCCGCATAGCACTGGGTAGCCATTTCAGCCATGATGTTGGAGCCGTCCTTGATGTTGGAGGTCTCGCGGAAGGGGGAGTCGGTTCCGCCGGTGTCGTGGTGGTCGCGGCCAAGCATGACCGGGCCGATCTCGCCGTTGCGGACCATCTCGTTGAACTTCAAGGCGATGTTCAAGCGGCCCATGGCATCCTGATAGAGGATGCGGCACTGGGTGCCAACCACCATCTTGTTCTTCTTCGCGTCGCGGACCCAGATATAATTGTCATAGTCCTGATAGCGGCGGTTGTGGGCTTTGATATAATCGGCTGCTGCTGCGTCCGTCTTGTCCAGATCGTCGGGGTTATGGCTCAGGCAGCACCAGCGGAAGGGACCGTAGCCATAGTCAAACAGGTGGGGACCCAGGATGTCTTCCACATAGGAGGGGAAGATAAAGCCGTCGAGGTCGTTCTCACCGTTTTTGCAGATGCTCTTCACACCCGCGTCGTACACGGCCTTGAGGAAGCTGTTGCCGTAGTCAAAGAAGTAGGTGCCCCGCTCGTGGAGCTTGCAGATCATCTCATAGTGGTGACGCAGGGTCTTGTCCACCAGCTTGCAGAAGCCATCGGGGTCTTTGTCCAGCATCTCGGTGCGCTGCTCGAAGGTCAGGCCCTGCGGGCAGTAGCCTCCGTCATAGGGGACGTGGCAGGAGGTCTGGTCGCTCAAAAGGTCAATGTGGACATTCTTCTCATAGAGGTACTCCAGCAGATCCACCACGTTGCCGTGATAGGCGATGGCGCAGGGAGTCTTGTCGGCCATGTGCTTTTGCGCCATGGCGAGAGCCTCGTCAAGGCTCTCGGTCTTCTCGCTGACCCAGCCCTGAGTGTAGCGGGTCATGATGCGGGATAGATCGACCTCGGCAATGATGGAGACGGCGCCGGCAATTTCAGCGGCCTTACCCTGCGCGCCGCTCATGCCGCCAAGACCCGCGGTAACGAACAGGCGGCCGGCCAAATTCTGATCGTTGGGAATACCCAGCTTCAGACGTCCCGCATTGAGCAGGGTGTTGAACGTACCGTGGACAATGCCCTGCGGCCCGATGTACATCCAGCCGCCGGCGGTCATCTGGCCGTAGTTGGCAACGCCAAGAGCGGCAGCCCGGTTAAAGTCTTTCTGGTTGTCAAACATGCCGACCATCAGGCCGTTGGAGATAATGCAGCGGGGAGCGCCCTTGTGAGAGTGGAACAGCCCCAGAGGATGACCGCTCATGACGACCAGTGTCTGCTCGTCGGTCAGCACCTCCAGATACTTCTTGATCAGACGGTACTGCATCCAGTTCTGGCAGACTTGACCGGTTTCGCCATAGGTCACCAGCTCGTAGGGGTACAGGGCTACATCAAAGTCCAGGTTGTTCTCAATCATCACCTGGAAAGCCTTGCCCTCGACGCAGTTGCCCTTGTACTGGTCGATGGGCTTGCCGGACAGGCGGCCCTGGGGACGGAAGCGATAGCCGTAGATCCGGCCGTGCTCATCCAACTCCTGCGCAAACTCCTTGGCCATCTGGGCGTGGTGATCGGGATGGATGTACCGCAGGGCATTGCGGATGGCCAGCTCCTTGTCGGCCTCGGTCAGATGGGATTCCCGGCGGGGAGCCCGGCGGATGCCCTCTTCAAAGGTGGGGTACTCCGGCAGGTCATAGTCCAGCTTTACTGTCATAGCCTTGTCAACATCAAAAATCGCCATGGTCGTTCCTCCTGAAAATTGGATTCTGCCGGTCCAAAAAACTTCGGCCCGGGCAGTTAAGGATTTCCTCTTTTAAAAACATTGTATCACTCGGCTTTGATAAAATCAACAAAATAAATAAAAATATACAGAAGTATTTAGTGGTTTTCAACAAATTAAATCGCTATTGCAGTATCCTACTGTTCAGACAGCACATCAGTTTACGAAAGTGCTCGCTTTCTCTGCCAATGCGCCATGCACGATGGCGTTCGTGCCCATTTACAGATATGATTATATACGTCCCGCGTTGAATTTGCGTCAAAAGTAACACAAGCAGCAAAAAGTTCTGGGAAAAACGGTTGCGGAACCGAACTTTTTTTGCTATTGTACAAGTAATATAAAAGGATATGAAGGCGCGGGGATAAAAACGTGCGCCTTGGAAACCGCGGGATGAGTAAAGGAGCGAAAAGACTTGAATCAGATCATGGAGTGTATCCCGAACTTCAGCGAGGGGCGGGATCTTGAAAAGGTGGAGAAGATCGCGGGCGCCTTTCGGGCGAAGGAACAGGTGAAGCTGCTGGATTACAGCACGGACAAGGACCACAACCGCTGCGTAATCACCGCCGTGGGCGAGCCGGAGGCATTGCGGGACGCGGTGATCGAGGCTGTCGGCACGGCCACGGCACTGATCGACATGACCAAGCACGATGGCCAGCACCCCCGTATGGGTGCTACCGACGTGGTGCCCTTTGTTCCCGTACGGAATTGCACGCTGGAGGATGCGGACCGCATTGCGAAAGAGACGGCCGCTGCCATCGCGGACCGATACAGCGTGCCGGTTTTTCTCTATGAGAAGTCCGCCACGGCGTCTCACCGGGAGAACCTTGCCAACATCCGCAAGGGCCAGTTCGAGGGCATGGCGGAGAAAATGAAGGACCCAATGTGGCGCCCCGATTTTGGCCCGGACACCATCCATCCTACCGCGGGTGTTACAGCCGTCGGCGCCCGGATGCCGCTGGTGGCGTTCAACATCAATCTGAATACCTCCGATCTTCACATTGCCGACGAAATTGCGCACCGCATCCGTTATATCAATGGCGGCTTCCGGTTTGTGAAGTCCATGGGCGTGATGCTGGAGGATCGCAATCTCGCGCAGGTCTCCATCAATATGACGGATTATACGAAGACCTCCCTCTACCGTGTGTTTGAGACGGTGAAGATGGAGGCGCAGCGCTGGGGTGTCAATGTGGTGGGCAGCGAGATTATCGGCCTGACGCCTATGGCAGCGCTGGTGGACTGCGCGGAATATTACCTGCGTATTGAAAACTTTCGCATGGACCAGATTCTGGAGACTCGCCTGTAAGAAGTGTTTCTGGGGATTTTCCCGAAAACAGATATACAAATGGCGGAAGCGGGCCGCTTCCGCCGCGGATAAAAAGGAGATTTACTGATGCGTCCTGAACTAATCAACCAGCCCATCACGGGCATTTGTTCCTTTGGCCGGTATCCCATCTGCCTTGATCTGGACGAGCTGCACGCCGATTTCGGCGTGCTGGGCATTCCCTATGACATGGGCGTGGGCTTCCTCAGCGGAGCGCGTCTGGGCCCCCGCCGTATCCGGGAGGCATCCACCCAGTACGGCCGCGGAGAGGCCGGTTATTATGATTACGAGGCGGACGAGCAGATGCTCTGCGCGCCCATCACCATCGCCGACTGCGGCGACGCCGACGTGCTTCAGGGTGACCGGGAATATTCCTTTAAGTGCGTGGAGCGGGCAGTGCGGCGGATCATCCGCGCGGGCAGCATCCCCATCCTCATGGGTGGTGACCACTCCGTTACCATCCCGGTGGGCCGGGCGCTGGAGGAGTACGGAAAGAAGATCTGCGTGATCCAGTTCGACGCACATCTGGATTGGACCAGTCACGTCGGGCCCCAGTTTCAGGGCAACGGCAGTCCCATGCGGCGGCTTTCCGAGATGGACCACATCAGTGGGATGGTCCAGATCGGGCTGCGGGGCATGGGCAGCGGCAAGAAGCAGGACTATGACGACGCTAAAGCTTACGGCAGCAAGCTGATCTCCGCCCGGGAGCTGCACGCCAACGGTGTCCCCTATGTGCTGGACAAGATTCCCGACGCGGAGGCCTATTACATCAGCTTTGACATCGACGGCTACGATATGCCGCTTGCTCCCGGAGCTGCCTCGCCGCTGCCCGGCGGCATTTTGTACGACGAGAGCATGGAGATGCTCACCGCCATCTGCAAGACCGGCAAGGTCATCGGTATGGATTTGGTGGAGGTGGCTCCCCAGTACGACCCCACCGGCTGCACGGAGCGGCTGGCAGCGCTGACCATGCTGCATGTGATTGCGCAGGTGGGTAAGCGACTCCATAAAAACGACCGCTGAGTCAGGAAATGCGGTCCCACGATTTACAAAAAAGCAAGGAAGAAGCGGCATTGAGAAGGAATTTCTCAATGCCGCTTCTCTTTTACTGTATCCGGTACAGCCCCGCTGCGCCGCCGGAATGTGGGGGCATCAACAGGACAGCAACAGCTCCCGTACCTTTGCGGCAAAGCGGTCCCGATCCACGTCCAGCACTACGAAGACATGCCGGTCGGCGAACTGCTTGTCGCTCCAGAGATCGGTGACGGTTTTGCCAAGAGTGACTGTCCCGCGGGTCTCCACATAGACTCCCGCTTCCTCGCCGGAGAACAGCTCCGGACATGAGAGAAACAAAACCGGGCAGGTATCGTGGCAGCAGAGGCCCGGCGCGGTAATCCGCTCAAAAAATTTCAGAGCCAATTGGTTGCTGTCGCGGAAGAAGCGGCACACCGGCGTGCCGCGGCTGCCGATTTCTTCCACCTCCGCCGGGGTGAGATAGGCTTTCATGGTCACATCCAGTCCGCACATGACCACGGGCACGCCGGCACGGAAGACCACCTGGGCGGCGTGGGGGTCTCCATAGATATTGAACTCCGCCGCCGGGGTGACATTGCCGCCCTTGGCCGCGCCGCCCATAATGAGGATGCGTTTGAGCAGGGTTTTCAGCTCCGGGTACTTGCCAAAGGCAATGGCCAGATTGGTCAGCGGACCCACGGCGATCACCTGCAATTCTCCCTCGGCTGCCTTCGCCGCCTCATAGAGCGCGTCCCACGCGGGCTTTGTCTCCTTCGGCGCGGGGGAGGGGGGAAGCTCCACATCGCCCACGCCGTTCTCTCCGTGGACCAGCGGCGCGGTGTGCAGAGAAACGAACAGCGGGTGTTCCGCGCCGGGATAGACAGGGACGTGGATGCCCGCGAGATGGCATACGTTGCGCGCGTTTTCAAAGGTGTGGCACAGCTCCGCGTTGCCCGCCACGGCGGAGATGCCGCGCAAGTCCAGATTGGGCAGCTTCCCAATGGACAGCAGAGCCACCGCGTCATCCACGCCCAAATCCGTGTCAAACCAAATGGGAATCCGGTTCATACGCGCACCTCCCACCCGTCGTAGGTTTTGACAGCCTGCGCCATCAGGTCGACGAACCCCTCCCGGTCGAGGCCCAGAACGCATTTGGCGTTGGGGGCGCGGCCCAGCCTGCCGTGAGGGTCGCCCACAGTGGCGCCCCGGCAGTATTCACCCGCGGTTTCAATGGCGACGTACATCTCCTGAATGGTAAACAGCTCGGGACGGAGCAAGGCAGCCACCGCCACCGCGTCGTGGACGGGCGCGCCCTCGTAGCCCAGCTCACGGTGGAATCGGAAGAAGAATTCCAGCCAGTCCGCTACGACGCCGGACACCTGATTGCCAACGGCGCGGATGCGCTCAAAATCCTCCGGAAAGATCAGCGCCTGTTCCGTAACGTCCAGACCGGACATCATCAGCGGGATGCCGGAGGAGAAGACGATGTCCGCCGCCTCCGGGTCCACCAGAATGTTGAACTCCGCCGCCGGGGTCCAGTTGCCGAAGGCAATGCCGCCGCCCATGACGGAGATTTGGGCAATTTTCGGCTTCAGCTCCGGGTGAGCCAGCAGGAGGGCGGCCACATTGGTCTCCGGCCCTGTAGCGATGATGGTCACCGGATCGGAGCTCTCCCGCAGCGTTTTTGCCATCAGCTCCACCGCGCCCATGGGGGACAGGGGGCGATCCGGCTCGGGGAGGCTGGGGCCGTCCAGCCCCGTCTGGCCGTGGATATTCCCGGCGGTGATGGGATCGGCGAGGAGCGGCCCGGGGCGGCCCATAGCGATGGGGGCATGGATGCCAAGCAAAGCGCACACGCGCCTTGCGTTATAGGTGGTTTTCTCAATGGTCTGATTCCCGGCCACGGAGGTGACAGCCAGAATATCCAGCGCGGGGCTGGCCTTTGCCAGCATCCATGCCATGGCGTCGTCGTGACCGGGATCGCCGTCCAGAATAACGGGACGAATCAATGAATTTATCATACGCAGTTTCCTTTCAGGATGGTTTTGCTGCGGTTCATTTCGCCGCGGCGGCTTGAAGCGCGGCGGCGGAGTGCCGCTGCCTAGCGCGGCTGCGCCCCACCAGGGCAAAGACCACCAGACCCAGAATCGTCACAAGATAGGGAATGGGGGAGACCAGGTTGGAATCCGCGCCCAAGGACGAGACCTTGATGCCCAGTGCCTGCGCAAGACCGAAGACCAGAGCTGCCAGCATAGACCCCAGAGGCTCTCCTGCGCCCATGGCCTGAGCCGCCAGAGCGATGAAACCGCGGCCTGCCACCATGTCCTGGGACCAGCCCATAGCGTAGTACATGGACATGTACGCTCCGCCAAGGCCCGCCATGGCCCCGGAGAGGCCGATGGCAATGTATTTGATCCGCAGAACGCTGACGCCCACGGAGGCCGCCGCGTTGGGATTCTCACCCACGGACCGGATGTTCAGCCCCAACGGAGTCTTATACAGCATGACCCACGTTAAAAACACCAGCAAAAATGCAAGATAGGTTAAAACGCTGTGGCCTGAGAGAATGTCGCCCAGAATGGGAATCTCCTTCAAAAGCGGGATATTGACGGACGGGACCTGAACACTCTTCGTGATGAGGGAAGTGGTAGAGGCCAGAGCGGTACCCTCGGTCACCTGAGTGATCACCTTTACGAGAAACAGTGTGCCACCGGAGCCGATCATGTTCACGGCCACGCCGGTCAGGATGATGTCGGTTTTCAGGTTGAAGGAGAAGAAGCCCATCAGAAGCGATACGATCACGCCCACGATCAGGGCAAGCAGGACGCCCGCTGCCCAGCTCCCGGTCCAGTAGGCGGTGAGGGAGCCGAAGAGAGCGGAGATCATCATAATACCCTCCAGGCCGATGTTGGAAATACCGGCTTTCTCCCCGATGACTGCGCCCAGAGTGGCAAACAGGATGGGTGCGGTGATGCGGAGGATGGAGAAGAAGAAATCCGTGGTAAAGATACGCTGTAAAAGCATTTTACTTCACGCTCCCTTCCGTCTGCGCGGCTTTGCTCTTTAGCTCCGCCTGCGTGTTCCGGACCACCAGCTTCTGCCGATAGCGGGACAGGAACTGCTCCGCCGCAAAGAACAGGAAGATCAGCGCCTGAATGATGTCAATCAGTTGGGCGGGAATGCCGGAGTATGTAGACATCAGGTTGCAGCCCTTGTCCAGATACGCCATAAAGAATGCCGCAAAGGGCACGAACGCCGGGTTGTTTCCGGCCAGAATCGCCACGGTGATGCCCGTCCAGCCGTATCCGGGCAGAGCGCTCCAGGAAAACGCGGTGTAGCGGCCAAGCATTTCGATGCCGCCGCCCATACCGGCCAGAACGCCGCCCAGCACCTGAGACAAAATCACAATGCCGCCCACCTTCATACCGGAGTACATGGCAAAGTCCTGATTGATGCCGATCATGCGGATGGCATATCCCCAGCGGGTGCGGTACATGAACAGCGCGGTCAGCACCACGAAGACCAGTGCCACGATAAAGCCCCAGGAGAGCTTGGAACCATTGTCAACCAGCTGGGGAATGGCAGCGTCTGCCTGAAAGGGATAGGACTGGACCTGACCCTTGCTCTTGTCCGCCAGATGAGTGTTCAGCAAGTATTTGATGAAGTACATCACCACGTAGTTCAGCATCAGGGAGTTTACCATCTCGCTGACACCCAGCTTTGCTTTCAGCACGGCGGGGATAAGCATCATGGCGCCCACCGCCGCCGCCGCGATCAGCACGCAAACCACCGGCAGAATGCCCGCGGGCAGTCCCAGATAGATGGCGCCCAGCGCGCCCACAAAAGCGCCCAGCATGATGCCGCCCTCCGCGCCCAGATTGAATTGATTGGCGGAGAACATGACGCAGGTGGCAAGACCCGTGAAAATGGTGGGGATCATGGCTGCCAGAATGTCGGAGAGGTTCTTGGCGCTGATGCTGCCGTTGGACCGGAAGGCCGGGCCGATCAGCAGCTGGTGCAGAGCGCCGCCCGTCTGGGTGAGCTTGGCGGAAATGGCCGCGCCGAGGGACGCGCCGTCCGGCGCGTCCGCGCAGATAAAAATCAGCAGCGTGGTTACCAGCAGAGCGATCAGAATCGCCGCAGTACCCCGGACCAGACTGAAGAGCAGGCTTTGCTTCTTATTCATGACAGACCCTCCCAACCTCTTCGGGGGCCTGCTGCTTCAGGCCCAGCATGTATTCGCCCATCAAATCGTCGCTGAGGTCCGCCGTATCCTCGAAATAGGCGGAGATCCGTCCGCCGTACATGACAATCAGACTGTCGGACAACTCCATGACCTCATTCAGATCTGCGGACACCAACAGCACCGCGACGCCCGAACGGGAAAGTTCCACCAGCTTCCGGCGGATGAACTCCGTGGCGCCCACATCGATGCCGCGGGTGGGCTGGTCGGCGATAATGAGCTTTGGATTGTTGGAAAACTCCCGGGCCACCACCACCTTTTGAATGTTGCCGCCGGAGAGCATTTTTACCTGCTGGGCCCCGGACTTGCACAGGACGGTATAGTCCTTGATCAGCCGGTCGCACTCGGCATGAATGGTCTTCATGTCAAAGAGGGGCCCCCTGTTTAGCCGTTTCGAGCCGCTTCGGTCGGAGATCAGGTTTTCTTCGATGGTTCCGCCCTCCGCGATGCCGTAGAGCATTCGGTCCTCCGGCACCAGAGCCACGCCCTCACTCCGAATTTTCCGCTGGGACAGTCCCAGAACGCTGGTACCGTTGACCTCCACAGATCCGGCGTTGGGCTGGTTCAGATGGAACAGCATATCGACCAGCTCCTTCTGCCCGTTGCCCTCCACGCCGGCCACCCCCAGAATTTCGCCTTTGCGCAGGTCAAAGGACACCTTGTCCAGCATTTTCTTGCCCCACTCGTTGATGTATTCCAGGTCCCGGACCCGCAGCACCGTGTCGGTGGGATGGGCCTTTCCCTTCTCCACCTTCAAAACCACGTCACGCCCCACCATCAGCCGGGAAATTTTCTCGGGGCTTTCGTCCTTTGTCTCATAGACGCCCATGGATTTTCCGCCCCGCAGGATGGTCATGCGGTCGGTGATCTGCATGATCTCCGCCAGCTTGTGGGAGATGAAAATAATGGTGTATCCCTGCTCCTTCAGGCTCATCAGCTCCTTAAAGAGCTCCGCGGTTTCCTGCGTGGTCAGAACGGCGGTGGGCTCGTCCAGAATCAGAATTTTCGCGCCCCGAACCAGAGCTTTCAGAATTTCCACTTTCTGCTTCATCCCCACCGGGATGTCGCAGACCCGGGCGGTGGGGTCCACGTGGAGATTGAATTTCTCCGAGTATTCCCTTGTAATCTCAATAGCGCTTCCGCTGTCGATCAACAACCCAGATTTTTTGGGAACCATCCCCAGCACCATGTTCTCCGCCACGGTAAGGCTGGGCACCAGCATAAAGTGCTGGTGGACCATGCCGATGCCCGTGGCGATGGCGACGGTGGGGGAGGTGAGAGCGACCTTCTCGCCGTTGATCCAAATCTCGCCGCTTGTGGGCTGTTCCAGGCCAAACAGCATTTTCATCAGTGTGGATTTTCCCGCGCCGTTTTCTCCCATCAGCGCGTGTATCTCTCCTTTGCGAATGTTCAGATCAACGTCCTGATTGGCGGCAATGCCGTTGGGGTATACTTTTGTAATCCCCTTCATCTGGACGACATATTCCTCTGCCATATATGGGATTCCCCCTCCTGTGTTTTTTGTAGTTTGCAGTTTTTCGGGCAGGCCGCGACGGGGCGGCTTCCCGCCCACGCGTTCTGGGAGCGGCGCACCGCTTCCGAAACGCCTGGGCGGGAGTGGCAAAGAGGGGGCAAAAGCCCCCTCTTTGCAAAGAAGCGGGAAGTTTACGGACGGACGGATTCGCGCAGGGCAATAGCCCCGTCGTTGTCATCAATGGCGGAAGGCACAGTAACGGAGCCGTTGATGATGTTCTGCTGCGCGGCTTCCACGGCGGCCTTCGTTTTATCGGAGGCATAGGTCGAGAAGTTTTTATCGGTGACGAGGCCGACGCCGCCCTCGGGGATGCCCAGCAGAATGTTCTGGCCGAACAGATCCTCACCGGCATCCCACTGATCGAAGAACCAGATCAGGGAGTTGCCAATGTTCTTAAGGCCGGAGGTCAGGGTGATGGCGGCAAGATCGGAGGAGAGCGTCAGCTCCTGATCGGAGTCCACGCCCAGGAACCAGGCCTTGCCGGTCTCCAGAGCGGCCTCGGCGGCGCCGTTGCCGGAGTTGCCGGCTACGCCCCAGATGATGTCGCACTTGTTGTCGTTGATCATGGACAGGCCGTATTCCTTGGCGATGGCGGTGTCCACATAGTCGTTGGTGTAACGGGTATCAACTTTGATGTCGGGGTTGATACTCTGGGCACCCAGAATAAAACCGTACAGGAAGTCATTGATGACGGGGCTGTCAACGCCGCCGACGAAGCCCAGCACCGGTTCCTCGTTGATGTTGGCAACGCTGGTGTCGGTGGTCATGCAGGCCGCGAACACGCCCATCAGGTAACCCAGGTCATTTTGCTTATAGTTAATGTTTACCACGTTGGGCTGACTGGACTCGGAATCGTAGATCAGGTATTTCTGGTCGGGATACTTGGCGGCCACCTCGTTCAGATATTCGGGCATCTGATAGGTACCGCAGACGATCAGGTCGTACTCGCCGGAGTCGGAAACCTCGTACAAGGTGGACAGCCAGGTGGGCTGGTCCTCGTCGGTGCCGCCCATCTCAATGGTGTTCAGGGTGATGCGGCCGTCGGCTTTCAGCTTTTCCAGACCCGCCTCCGCGGAGTCGAAGAAGGACTTGTCGCCCAGATTGCCGTTTACCAGGTTGCACACGTTGTACACCTTTCCGCTCGCAGCGGAGCCGGACGCCGCGGCAGAGCCGGAAGCGGCGGCGGAAGAGGATGCCGCGGGACTGCTCCCGCAGGCTGCCAGAGAGAGCGCCATGGCCAGTGCAAGAGCAAGCGCAAACAACTTTTTCATGTAAAGAACCTCCCAAATAGTTTATCTCAAAGTTCCTTGAAACCATGAAACCATGTGATATTCGGAACTTTGAGATGAAATAATTGTAGCGGCTTGACACGCGATTGTCAATTTCACCTGAAAATTTATCTGTTTTCAACAAAAAATGTAAAGTATTTCCGGCAGAACCATCGTTTGTAAAAAACTGCTGGAAGTCGGGCCCCGCTCGGTCCAGCGGAGGGGCATTGTATATTCGCCTGCGCGGGATTTTTTCAATTGTACATTTTAGAATTTAATGGTACAATCATAAAAAGACACAGCAGACCCGCCGTAGGCGGAAAGAAGGACGGATACCGATATGGACTGCTTGTTTGTCATCGATTACCAAAAGGATTTCGTGGACGGGGCGCTGGGCTTCTCCGGCGCGGAAAAGTTGGACGGGGCCATCGCCGCGCGGGTTCGGGAGTACGGCCCGGGTCGCGTCTGGTTTACCCGGGATACCCATGCGGCCGATTACCTCAATACCCGGGAGGGAAGGTCCCTTCCCGTGGTCCACTGTGTGAAGGACACACCCGGCTGGGAGAACTATGGTGAAACCGCAAAAGCTTTGGAAGAAATGGGCGCGGTGGGCATTGACAAGACCGCGTTCGGCATGGATATCGGCGACCCGGCGGTGCTTGCGGCGCTGCCAAAGAAGGCCGAGCGCATCGAGTTGTGCGGGCTGGTATCCAATATCTGCGTGGTCAGCAACGCGGCGGTGCTTCAAAGCCACTACCCTCAGGCCCGCATTGTGGTGGATGCAAAGCTCACCGCGAGCTTTGACCCGGCGCTCAACGAAAAGACCCTGGATGTGCTGGCGGGGCTGCAGGCAGAAATCCTGAACCGCTGACAGCGCGTACCCTGCAAAGGAGAACCTGCCGCCCGGCGGGAGGACCCGCGGGGGCGGACAATATATAGAACACAGGAGGATATTCCATGAAACTCAGCTTTTTCGGCGCCGATCAGTGCGTCACCGGCAGTTGCCATTGCCTGGAGATCAACGGCAAAACCATCCTTGTGGACTGCGGCTTACAGCAGGGACGGGATGAGATATCCAACGAGGAATTTCCATTCAACCCCGCGGGCGTGGATTACGTGCTGGTGACCCATGCTCATATCGACCACTCTGGCCGCATTCCCAAGCTGATCCGCCAGGGATTCCGCGGCGAAATCCTCACCACCCGCCTCACCGCGGATCTGATGCGCATTATGCTGCTGGACTCCGCCCACATTCAGGAGCAGGACGCCGAGTGGAAGAACCGTAAGGGCGAGCGGGCAGGGCGCGCGCCGGTGGAGCCGCTGTACACCATTGAGGATGCTCAGAAGGTGGCGGAGTACCTGAAGACCTGCGAGTACGATGAAGAGATCAACCTGTGCGAGGGCGTACGGGTGAAATTTTCAGATGCCGGGCACCTGTTGGGTTCCGCCTCCATTTGGATGGACCTGAACGAGGGCGGCGTAGAGAAGACCATCGTTTTCTCCGGCGATATCGGCAATGTGGACCAGCCCATCATCCGGGACCCTGTCCACTTTCACGGAGCAGATTATGTGGTGATGGAGTCCACCTACGGAGACCGGAACCACACGGAGGTCTGGAGCTATACGGACGATCTGGCCAAGATCATCGACGAGACCATGGCCCGGGGCGGCAACGTGGTGATTCCTTCCTTTGCGGTGGGCCGCACGCAGGAGCTTTTGTACTTCATCCGGGAGATCAAGGATAAAAAGATGGTGAAGTCCAACCCGAATTTCCCGGTCTACATTGACTCTCCCCTTGCCAGACAGGCCACTCAGATCTTTACCGGCAACCTCCACGGATATCTGGACGAGGCTGCGCTGAAGCTGGTGGCCGACGGCACGAATATGTTTAACTTCACGAATCTCCGTATGACCGAGACGGTGGACGAATCCCGCGCCCTAAATGAGGACCGTACGCCCAAGGTCATCATCTCCGCCTCCGGTATGTGCGACGCGGGCCGTATCCGCCACCATCTCAAGCACAATCTCTGGCGTCCGGAATGCACTGTCGCCTTCGTGGGCTATCAGGGCGAGGGAACGCTGGGCCGCTTATTGCTCAACGGCGCGGAGAGCGTCAAAATGTTCGGTGAGGAAATTACTGTCCGGGCTAAGATCGTAAATTATACCGGCCTTTCTTCCCACGCCGACCGGGACCATCTGCTGAGCTGGATTTCCGATATCAAAGAACCGAAGCCCCAGCATGTGTTCGTGGTCCACGGAGACCGGGAAGTGGCTCCCTTCTTTGCCCAAACTATACAGGGTATGGGCTTTACAGCCCACGCCCCGCAGTACACGGAGGTTTATGATCTGGCCTCCTGCCAGCAGCTGCAGACGGGCTATCTTCCCGAACGCAAGGCGAAGGTTGTGGAGGGGACGAAAGTTTCCTCGGCATACGAGCGCCTGGTGGCCGTGGGCCAGCTGGTGGTGGAAGCCATCAAGCGGGCTAAAAAGCGGGACAACAAGAGCCTGGCAGCTTTCGCGGACCAGCTGAAAAAAGTGCTGGAGAAGTGGGAGGCGTAAGACGCCTGCCCCGCTCGCGGCGGACAGCAATATTTAAATAAGGGAACAGTTATGGAACGTTTATTACTGAATCATTTGTATACCGGGACGGTGGAGGGCTACTCCAGCGAGGGCCTTGGTATTGTCCGAATCAACGGCGCGGTGGTATTCGTACCCCGCGCCGTCCGCGGCGAAACGGTGCAACTGCGCATTACGAAGGTGATGAAGACCTGCTATGCCGGGGAGATCGAGTGCATTGCGGCGCCCTCGTCGGAGCGGGTGGAGCCGGACTGCCCCTATTTCGGCCGATGCGGCGGCTGTGCTTACCGGCATATGAGCTATGCTGAGGAGCTGCGGGCCAAGAAGCAGAAGGTGCAGGATGCGCTGGAGCGCATTGGGGGACTTAACTTGCAGGTGGAGGGGATTCTGGGCGCGAGGGACCCGCTCCACTACCGCAACAAGGCGCAGTACCCGGTCGGATCTGACGGTGCGGTGGGATTCTACCGTCAGCGGAGCCATCAGGTCATTCCAGTGGAGCACTGTCAGATCTGCGCGCCCGCCGCCGATGCCAGCGCCAGGGCTGTGGGCGCGTGGATGAAAAAGTACGCTGTCCCGGCCTATGACGAGCAAACGGGGAAGGGGCTGGTGCGCCATGTTTACGTGCGGACAAACCGTAAAGGTGAAAGCCTTTGCTGCGTGGTCCTCAACGGCAAAACCGCCCCCCGGGAACCGGAGCTGGCCGCTATGATTCTGGCCGCCGCGCCGCAGACCGTGGGTGTGGTGCTTAGCAGCAACACCCGTAGGGATAACGTGATTCTGGGCGACCGATACCGCACGCTCTGGGGACAGGATTTCCTGATGGACGAGCTGTGCGGCCTGCGGTTCAAGCTGTCCGTACCGTCGTTCTATCAGGTGAACCGGGAACAGGCAGAGGCGCTGTACGGCAAGGCTGTGGAGTTTGCTGAGCTGACGGGGACGGAGACGGTATTGGATCTGTACTGCGGTGCGGGGACCATTACGCTGGCCATGTCCGAAAGAGCAAAACGAGTGATCGGCGCGGAGATTGTGCCGGAGGCCATTGAAAACGCAAAAGAGAACGCCACGCGGAACGGTATTCGAAACGCAGAGTTTTTTTGCGGTGACGCGTCGGATATTGCGGCGAAGCTGGAAAGGGACGGTCTGCGACCCGAAGTAATCTGCGTGGACCCGCCCCGGAAGGGTCTGACGTCGGAGGTGATTGGCAGCGTTGCCGCCATGGGGCCAAAGCGGGTGGTATACGTTTCCTGCGACCCAGCCACGCTTGCCCGGGACCTGAAGCGGTTCGGCGAGCTTGGCTATCAGGCTGAGCGCGCCGTCGCCGCCGATCTGTTCCCGGGCACTTGCCACGTTGAGACGGTAGTATTGATGTCGCGGGTTAAAGATTGAATGTACAGAAAACCCAGTAAATAAGCCATTTCTGTGGTTTTTGGCTTTTTTAACTGTACACTCAAAACGTGATTTTACCCGTTCAAGGGAATCAGTCTATCGGCTCGGATTCCGTTCGTGAGAGGACAGGATTGATAACAGGCTTTCACGACAGGACAGGATAGATGTTTTGCGTTTTTGGGGCTTGGTGAGAGAACAGGATAGATGTTTTTTGGATTTTGGCGTATGCGTGGAAATAGGTCGAAGATGTTATCATGCACGTCACTTTTTACAAATACAGATGTCTGGAAAGGAGGCAATGGTTTAGTGATAACAGTGGATTTTGTTGATGACACACCCAACGAATTAGTGGAAAAATTTTCAGAATATTTTAGAATAGATGCAGCTGCGCTCAAGTCTTATTTCTTGACTGTGAATCCGGATACACTTATACCCGAGGTTATAGTGAAAAAATTTGATTTAAGCCTTAATAAATATAACAGCAGTGATCTGGCAATAATGTGTCGCCATATAACAACAGCCAATGAGGAAGGTCTGAATTTCTTTCGGTCAAACGGTATTCTCAATCTGCGAGAAATGCTTCAGAAAAAAACGCCTTTATCCGATTTCCTATTGAAACATGAAATAAAAATCAATGTTGACGAAGCAATCATTGAAGTTAAAAATAAGGAATACCCTATACTCCAAAGCAAAGAAATATGCCCGTATTGCTATACAGGAAAAGAAACAGTGTGTTCTGCTTATTCTAGATGCGACTTATTTGATAAGATTACAATATTAGCAACAAAACTATATTATTATGGCGCAACTGTTGAATGCTTTATTAATTCACCATTGTCTAAAATGAAACGGTATTCAACAATTTGCAGGTTTCCGGAAATATTAGATACTCTGGATAAAATACTATCCAAGGCAAGAGGCTTATACGATACTACATACACGCTCTGTATGGACTGGATTGCTGAGAAAAAAGATTGTTACTTGCTTGTATATCCTTCATTATTATCGGATATGGAAACATTCGCACCTATTTCTTTTCAGGCCGCATACGAAGATATCAAAGGGTGTTTAACGTATTGCGGGTATACTTATTCAGATTATTATGAAAAGAAAGTTCCACAGAACATTTTTGATAACTATCACTTTATAAGGAAATTTGTTTCCATATATTTTTATAACTCTGAAGAATACGGTTCATTATTACCTGATATGTCAGTTGCACCGAAGATTGTTAAATATTATAGAGTGGTTGGAGATAATTTAATAGGAGTTCAATAATAAAGAAGCACTGCTGACATAATAGTTGGCAGTGCTTCTTTATTACCCTTATTCATCCACATCGGCCGTCACGCCGGACTTGAATTCTACAGTGAATTTATCATCGAAGACGGTGATTTTTCAATCAACCTTCATAAATGAAGCAATGTCTTTTGTCACACTCACCAGCGCATGGCCGGCGCCTGAGATCACTCGCATATCGGCGTTTGGAAGCAGCGTATGCATTCTATCAGCGGTTTGTGCGGAATTCAGCATCACATCTTTTTCTCCCGCAACGCACAGAATGGGCATCGTTAGTCGCAGCAACTGCTCATCGGAAAACACGGGAATTTTTCCAGTTCTGGGTTTGAAATGCGTGGCAATGAAAGTGGTATATTTAATCGTTTCTTTTGATACAGTCTGCTCCCCGTACAGAGAAAGAGCAATTTTTTCTCTCCCTTTTTCGCCCAATAGCATGAGGAGGATTGCCTTCAACATAAATGAAGCTTTTTGTCCCCCAATTCCGGAAGGGCTGAGCAAAATCAGTTTACCCACTTTTTGCGGATTACTGATTGCATAGGCTGCCGACATCCAACCACCCAGCGAGATACCGACAAGCGACACAGTTTCCAATCCCAATCTCCGGATGACTTCATCAAGCCAGTTTATATAAGAATCATCGGTCAGCGGGTACTGCTTTTCGACGCTCTTTCCCGGCTCTCCGGGGATGTCAATGCAATAGATACAGTGCGTCTTGGATAATTCCTTGACGGATGATGCCCACATAGCGGAGTTGGAACTTGAACCGTGCAGCATAATGACTGCCGCTTGGTCTTTCTCACCACATTGCAGCACAAAGGTATCGCCAAACTGTGTGGAAACAATGTGCTGCGCAAAGGGAACAGGCCATTTTGCTAACAGAGTATCATAGGCATTCAGCACTGCCGTTTGCCCAGCCTTAGATTTATAAATCGTTTGATTGTTCATATTCTTGATTCCTCCTGACTAGACAGCAGCCATTGCTCTGCTTCGTGCGTTGCATAGTAAAATCGGTATTGCTCACCTTTGTTTGCTTCGAGCATCATCTCCAGAAAGCGTTTGGGGAGCACGATGCTTTCGGTAAGAACAAACACCGTTGTGATATGATAGTTGATCATTTTTTGAAGAATTCCGCCTGCCACACCAGTAGAAAGTCTGAAAAAACTTTCGGATATCGCCGGCGCGTGAATCATGAGAAGATTTGTTCCATTTTCCACGCACAGGCTCATAATGTCAAGTGCCTGCTGCTCCGTTTGAATCGGGGGTTCAGCAGCAGTAATTTTAAGATACCTTCCTTTATCCCGCAAATTAACCGTATAGGTAATATTCATAATTCTACATTTCCTTTTTCATTTAAGTCGGCTAATGCTCGGCGTACCGACGCAACCCAGCAAAGTTCGTTTTCACAAGAAGAGATCGCATTCTGCGCCATGCTGTTCCAAAGAAGCTTTTCCCTCTTATCACGGTCAGGATAGCTCTTTCGACGGGTATGTTTTTCTCGCTGGTATGCGAGTTGCAGTTGAAGCTCTTTCTCGTATTCAGAAAGCAGCCGGTCGGTCTCTTCGTCACTCAGTACATGCGACCAAGACAGTTGGACAAAAAACGTCTTTTTGAAATCCGGGGCTTCCGGTTCTGATAGTGCCCATTCTTTTAACGAAGACAGACCCGCATCAGTAATTGTATATACTTTTCTTGAAGGGGCACTTTGTTGATGCTGTACTTCGGTGGTAACCAGACCTTCCTCGTGCAATTGAACGAGCGATTTATATATCTGGTTATTATTCCCTGACCAGTATAGGAGGGCGGAATCTTCCATTAATTTTTTTATATCATATCCGGTCAGGGACTTCCAACTCAAAAGCCCCAAAATGGCATATTTAATTGACATGGTATCACCTCTGTTATTTATAACCTATGTTAATAGTAACATACTCATTTTCAATTGTCAACTACCAAAAAAGTACAGTCAAAGCAATGAACAACGCATCTATTACTATTTTAACTTTAGTAATGTCCATTTATTATGCATCATTGAGGAGTCTCTCTTACAACCACCGGATGTTATGTTATTCATCCACATCCACCGTCACGCCGGATTTAAACTCCACGATGAATTTGTCCTCGTAGACAGTGACTTTTTCAATCAGCCGCCGGACAAGCGGCTCGTTGTATTCGGTTAGGGCGGTGGGTTGTTCCCGAAGGAAGCTGCCCATGTCAGTGATGCGTTTTTTCTGCTCGTCCCGCCCGGCACTTTCCAGCTGAAGCTTCTGCTTAAGCGGGATCATCGGGTCTCTCAACATCCCCATCGCGGAGCGGAATCTTGATGGTTGCCAGCGGCGGGACGGATTTCCCGCTGCCCTTGAGTTTAGACTCACCCTCATGGTAAGCGGCTTCGATTGCCGCCTTAATTTTGGCGACGGTTTTGGTATCGGACTTCGGAATAATCAGGCTGACCGAATACTTCGGCGTGCCTCCATTAATCGATTTTGGCTCCCAGACGTTTGCGTAGCTCCAGCGGGTGTCGGGGCCGGTGATCACCTTCATCGGGTTGTTTACTTTGTTGGTGCTGTTATTCATAATCGTTTTCCTCCATAAAATCACTTTTGGCTGTGTTCATTACCGGGCGCTTGTCGCTCTCCGGCACGAGCGTGGGTTTGCCCTGCGGCTTTTCGATAAACGCCGCGAGGAGTTCATCAAAGCGGGATTTGCCGAGCAGCTTCTGCATGGCAGTGACGCCAAGCACTTTGCGCTCATAGGGGTCAAAGCCCACGCCCTCGACGGCATCGATAACCGCCGGTTCATTTGTGTACTTGCGATTGGAACGGCCTTCGACCAGCTTCCAGCCGGACCATTCCTTGCCGCTGATTGCCTGCTGCAGGGCATATTCCTTGATGTCGCCTGCCCAGGCAACGAGATTGTCCACCTTGGTGAGAATGTCCTCGATATCCTCGTCCGTGAGGAGCGGCGGCAGCTTGAATTCATATCGGACCAGTTCAAGGTTTGCTTCGGCGCGGGCACGACAGTCATGCTTCGCTTTACAAAAACCGCACCATTCTCCGCACAGGAAGTTACCGTCACCCGCGAAGGCCAGGTCGGCGGTGGGCTTGAGAACCTCGTCGGCCCACTTGAGCAGGTCGCCTTTGGAGATGGTATAAACGCTGACATTATCCCGGCGCGGCTGGTAGATGATCATGCGAACGGTGACAATATCGTAGATACCGTCGAAAAGTTCCAAAGCACCCAGCCCGTAGCACATCATCTGCGGATTTTCATGAGCGTCGACCATGATCCCGCGTCCGTGTTTGTAATCGCAGACCGTCATCGTGCCGTCGGCAATAATGATGGTGTCGGATGTACCAAAGCCGGACTCTACCCAGCGGGAAAAATTCACCCGTTGTTCGACCAGCACCACGGGGTCGGCACAGGTCTGTTTTGCGAGTTCCACCTGTTCGAGGACATAGGCTGCGTAGCCGACAGCGCAGTCGTCCATTTCCTCCGTGAACCAAACAAGGTTCTCCGTGGGGTCGGTCGCATCCATATTGAGAGCGCGGCGGAGCTTATATTCACAAAGTGCGTGGGCGTCGGTGCCCTCGGCTGCGAAATCACTGCCTTTGTCTTCGTAGTTCTCACAAAGCCGCGCGCTGGGCGGGCATCGGAGCCAGCGTTCCGATGAGGACGCGGAGAGAAGAGCGTGGCCTTTAGGTGGCATCGGTCAGTCCCTCCACATCGGCAAGCAACTCCCTGTACCGGGCGGGGTCTATTTCAGACAGCTTGCTGGCGCCGTACTTTTGGAGCAGAGAGCGAATCTGAACGGTAAAACCTTTGCGGGACTTGTCCGCCAAAATTGCTCTGACCGCTTCCAGGGTGGGAGCCGGTTCTTCTTTCGGGGCTGGCGCGTCGGCGCTGAATGCCACGGACAGCCAGTCAGATGCGTCGCTGATGACAGCGGCACATTTCCGCAGTTCTTCGATGGTCATCGCAATGTCGCTCATTTTGCTCATCCACTTTTCCTCCTTCTCTGAATTGACTCTGTTCGGCGAGGAGAGTGAGTTTTCTCGCCAGCCGCTTTGACACGACGGAGATGGCGGTAAGAATACCGATCAGCTCTTCGTCGGTGCCGTTTCTTTGAACGCGTTCGTTCATGCGGTTTACCTCCGTTCCAAGGACTTGTCGTTTTCCTGTCCTCACTACCCACTGGAAAAGCGGATGGTGTCTGGCCGAAAAAGAGAGAAAACTTTTTTGCATAAAGAAACGAGGCTGTTTTGCAGCAGCCCCGTTCCTATTGAAAAAAATATCAGGATGGGTTTTAATGACGTTCGCGAAGCGAGGCGAAAAGCTTGTCCCTGCGATAAGTAAAGGTGTTGCGCGCCATGTTAAGAGCTGCGGCACACTCCCGCTCCGTTTTGCCGGACATGATAAGTTCACAGATGAGTTTGCCGTCTGGGTTCCGCTCGGCAAGCTCGTCCAGAAGCTGTTCAAGAAACATACTGTCGAGGACGATATCCGCGAAAGCCGCATCCGGGTCGCTGATGGTGTCCCCTAGGCACATTTCATCGCCGTTGACGTTCTCCATCGGTGCGTCCAGCGACAGCGTGTTGCCTGCGGCGCGGTAGCCGCATACGGCGCAGTCCCCGTCACAGCGCCAGAGTTTGGTTTTCGGGCAGACACACTGACCGTTCTTGCGCGCGGATTTCTGAATGCGCCAGATCGGGCGATAGTATTCGAGGTAGACCTCCTCGGTCACAGGTACCCACTCGTTGGTGTTGGGAAGGTAGATTTTGCGTTCTTTGTTTCCTTGGTTTGACATAAAAATTGGCTCCTTTCAGATTTGCATGAAATCCGCAGGAGCCAATCAATCCGTAGAAACAGAAAAACGGCCGGGATAGTCCTCTGGTATGAGAACTAATCCTGGCCGTCGTGCAGCTCTGCGAATTTCTTATTTATTTGTTTAAGTCTTATGCTACGTGACTATGGCTCTCCACTTGGAAAGCCATAGTATTAATGCGCGTGACTGTTGTTATAGTATCCTCCCGTTCGATAATGAATTTTTCGCCAATTGGAATCTTGGTGCGGGTCCTATGCCCTTTGTATAGGGTTTCGACAAGGCCGGTAGCGGCATCGCCTTTGCAGGCAATACGACCGATGCAATCGCGAAGTATTTCCACGAGACATCCTCCTCTCGCTCATATTTATAAGCAACACCTCCAGTCATAGTAGTAAATAAGCTTGTACGCTTATTTACTACACTAAGGGTAAAAAATAACGGGAATGCACAGTTAGGCGCACACTCCCCAGTGCTAACTACAAAGATATTCTTCGAGAGAACATCCTTCGCGTGAAAGGAAACCCAATGTCTGCAATCTGTATTTCATTGGCGAATAGTTTACGCTAAATAAAGTAGCCATATCCCCAATAATACCATCAATTTTCCAGTTGATTTTTATTGGTGCGGAAGGCAACTCCGATAGTGCCAATTTTTCCAAGAAGACTGTTTCGACAGCAGATTTGGGCATCAAAAATGCAGCGGCGCAGTAGTTTGCCTGAGCTTCAATTCGCTCAATCGCCGTCATACTCTTTCGGTTTACTGTTTCAGCACGGAAATCTTTTTTTCGGCAGAAATGCTGATAATTGGCCGAGCGATTTCTAAAACATCTAGGATGGATTCGCTGATGAAAGCACTCGTGAATAACCGTAAAATTTTCAATTCCACGGTTGTTGCCTTCGCTTATAGTCCTATCAATCAGTATTGTACCCGTAGAGACACTAATCTTTGTGGGAAGCATACCATCTTCGTAATAGGGCTCTGGCCATGCCCACCAATATCCGTCGTTGTATGCAGTCATTCCAAGGTAAGACTGGTTCGGAGTGAGATAAATCCAGTCTGGCGTACAGCCAATATAATCCACTACATCATAAACATCGATTGGCTTAGGATGAAGAAGCCGTTCTTTGTCGAAACCCTGTGTTAGCTCGATAGCTTTTGTTTCAAGCTGAGAGGGTGAATACTCATAATAGATCAATGATTAGCGTCTCCTTTTTTCTTTTCCTGTTTCTCCAACAGCTCGATTACCTTCATCCAATCATCGTCATCTGCACTAATGTCTCGTGCCATTCGCAGAGCAACACGTGCTTTTTCAGTGCCCATGATATATTCCGGTAGATCGGGAGAGATGGAGTTTTCCTTAGCAAGTGCAGCAAGGTCAAACATCTCATTCGTTTCGTCTTCTGTTAGCGATAACGCCTCAGCAATCTTATATATCTTTTCCCTGTCGGGTGGGTAGCGCCTGCCTTTTTCAATGTCACTCATATACGCGGGAACGATGCCGAGTATTTCTGCCAGCTTTCTGAGGTTGACGTCTTTTTCCAGCCTCTTAGCCTTTACATATTCACCAAATCTTGTATCCATAGAGTAACCTCCTTGTATTAGAAAAGCTTGTTCGCTTATCTACTACACTAGTATATATAGAACAAGCCACATTGTCAATAGGGTAAGAAAAAGTTAACGAAAATAAATTTTTTATAACAACTTAGAGATATGAACAATGCGTCATATCAAATTATATTTCTGCTAATTCGGACGAAATATTGATTTATTCGCATTTTTACGTTATACTTTATTATGAGTTATCGTATGCAAAAATGCGATCAAAAGTAATCGAAAGCGAGGCGGAAAGCATGGCAGTGAGCTATAAAAAACTATGGAAACTGTTAATCGATAAAAATATGAAAAAGAAAGACCTCCGGGCGGTAACCGGCATTAGTACGACAACTCTCGCTAAATTGGGAAAAGACGAAAACGTCAGCACAGACATTCTTGCGAAGATATGCAAAGCCCTTGGGTGCGATGTTGGGGACATTATGGAAATGGTGAACGAGGAGAACAACGGCTAACGAGCTGCAACTGATAAAACATAGATTAGGAGAGCACTATCATGAATCAAGCAACTTACAATTCACTGAAAGCTTTTATATGGGGAATCGCTAATGATTGCCTTGTTGATGTCTACGATGTTGGCGATTATCGTAAAATAATACTTCCGTTCTTTGTTATTCGACGTTTTGATGCAGTGTTAGAAGAAAAGCATGATGATGTAATAAAAGCAAAAAAAGGATATGAAAAAAAAGGGCTTTCTGTTGATTTGGACCCGGCTTTATGTTCCATTGCAGGACAATCGTTTGTAAACAAGTCTGATTATACCTTGACCGACTTGAAATCCCGTACCAACCAGCAGCAGCTTAAGCGTGATTTCATTGATTATTTGGATGGGTTTTCACAGAATGTACAAGAAATACTGAATAAATTTAAAATTAGAAATGAAATCGACCGTCTTTCCGAACAAGACCGTCTGGGGCTACTAATAGAGAAGTTTGTTGACCCACGATACAACTTCAGTAATAAACCGAAACTCAATGAAGATGGTAGCGTTTGCCTTGAGGAACTGGACAACCATACGATGGGTACACTCTTCGAAGAAGTTATCCGTATGTTCAACGAGGAAACGAACGTAACTGATGCCGGACGGCATTTCACGCCGCGAGACATTGTAGAGTTGATGGCGGACCTTGCTTTCATACCGGTGCAGGAAAAAATTAAAAGTACAACTTACCGTATTTATGATGGAGCCTGCGGTACTGGTGGTATGCTAACCGTTGGTGAAGCACATATTAAAACACTTGCAGCGAGGCGCGGAAAGAAAGTGTCAATTAAGCTGTTCGGACAAGAAAACGCAGACGAAACGTATGCCATTGCTCGTGCAGATATGCTCGTTAAAGGTGAAGGTAAACAAGCAGACAATATTCGCTTCGGTTCTACAATTTCTGATGATAAGTTTGCTCGCGAGGAATTCGATTTTATGCTTTCCAATCCGCCTTTTGGCACCTCGTGGAAATCTGAGCTGAAATCCTGGGGAAGCATAAAAAAAGAAGATATTACTGACCCGCGTTTTATTATTGATTATAACGGCGATGCGGAGTATTCGCTTGTTCCCGACATTGGTGATCCGCAAATGTTGTTTCTTGCCAATAATGTTAGCAAAATGAAAACCACGACAGAACTGGGGAGCAGAATTGTTGAAGTGCATAGTGGCTCTGCTATGTTTACTGGAAAGGCAGGCAGCGGCTGGAGCAATCTACGCCGCTATATTATCGAACAGGATTTATTGGAAGCTATCGTGGCTTTGCCGGAAAATATGTTTTATCGTGCTGATATTGGTACCTTCCTTTGGGTGCTGACGAACAAAAAGGAAGAAAAGCGCAAGGGTAAAATACAACTCATTGATGCGACTTCAAAGAAAAAGGCTCTTGGCAAGAATCTTGGAGATAAGAGTTTTGAGATAAATCCTGATCTCAGGAAGGAAATCATGAATCTCTATATGGCGTATATTGACGCCGACCCAAAATACAGTAGGGTTTTTGAGAATAATGAATTTGGCTTCTGGGCTGTTGATATTCAGCGCCCACTTCGTTTGTCTGTTCGTATAACAGATGATGGAATAGTCGCATTACCTCAAAAAGGTAAAGATGCTGTTCTCGTTGACCTGATGATTGAAGCAAAAGAACAGCTTGGCGACGACGAGTGGTTTGACTACAACAGTTTCATGGCACGACTTACGGAACTTGCGGATAAAAAGAATCTGAAACTCACGACAAGTCGTATTGGAATTATCCGGAAAGTTTTCACTACTACCAATGAGAACGCTGAACCTGTTCTGGATAAAGATGGAAATCCTGAACCGGATAAAAGTTTAAAAGAAACCGAACAGGTACCAATGCTTTATGATGGTGGAATTATTGCTTTCTTTGAAAACGAAATACACCCGTATGTGCCTGATGCCTGGGTGGATGAAAAAGACGCAGTTATCGGCTATGAGATGAGCTTTACTAAATATTTTAACAATATCGAACAACTACGGAGTGTAGAAGAAATTGTTAATGACATTCGGGCTATCGAGCAGAGCACAGATGGTTTGCTTACCTCAATCATTGGAGGTGTATTACATTGTTAAGCCCTTATCAAAGCCACAAGCCATTCGATGGGGTTTGGGCGAAAAGTATTCCTTCTCATTGGGACGATGCTTTTCTCTCAGCACTGTTTTATGAACACAAATTGAAAAATATAGGGCTCAGAAGCAAGAATCTTCTTTCTCTCAGTTATGGAAAGATAGTTAAAAAAGATATAACTGATGGAAAAGGGCTGACACCGGATTCCTATGAAACCTACAATATTATTGCTGCAGATGACATCGTACTCAGGTTAACTGACCTTCAAAACGACCATAAGAGTTTGAGAACAGCAATAAGTAAAGAGGAAGGGATTGTCACTTCGGCGTACACAACGTTAAGACGCAGGGTTGAAAAGTATAATCCAGACTATTTGTACTTTTATATCCATGCCTTTGATACTCATAAATGTTTTTACAGTATGGGCGGTGGAATTCGGCAAAGTTTATCATACGACGGTATTAAAAAAATTTCATTTCCGATTCCTCCACGCGATGAGCAGAATCAAATTGTCCGTTTTCTTGATTGGAAAACATCGGAGATGGCACATTTTATTAAGGAAAAAAAGCGCGAGATTAGACTTCTGAGAGAGTTGAGGCTATCATTGATAGACAACGCAGTGACTCACGGCATAAATCCCAATGCTATTCAAAAGGATAGTGGTCACGCATGGATTGGCAACATTCCAGAACATTGGGGAATGCTATATAGCAAAAAAATGTTCGCACTTCGAAGGGAAAAAGCTCTTCCCGATGATGAACAATTAACTTCATCACAGAAGTATGGAATAATATCTCAAAAAGAATTTATGCGTATTGAAAATAGGCGGCTTACGGTCGTAATGACTGGCGACAACATTTTGAAACATGTTGAGTCTGGAGATTTTGTGATAAGTATGCGCAGTTTTCAAGGAGGAATTGAATACAGTACTGTTTCAGGAAAAATCAGTTCTGCATATGTTATGCTGATCCCAAATCATGATTTGGTCAATGACAGGTATTTTAAATGGCTATTAAAATCGCCGTCATATATAAAAGCCTTGCAGGGCACATCAGATTTGGTTCGCGACGGACAAGCGTTACGATATTCGAATTTTGCAAAAGTTTATCTACCACATGTCCCACTTGCAGAGCAAGAGATCATCGCTGAGTTTCTTGATATAATGTGTCCTCAAATTGATGAGATGATAGATGCGTTGCATCAAGAAATTATTTTTGTCCAAGAATTCCGTACGAAAACCATTGCCGATGTTGTGACAGGCAAGGTTGATGTTCGCAATGTAGAAATCCCGCAATACAAGATGGAAGCAGAAGAGCCGGCAGATGAAGAGGCGCCGGACGAGGAATCCGGCGAGGAAAACGACGATACTACAGATGAGGAGGTTGATGAATAATGCCGACCAACACTAGAGAAAACGGCTTTGAGACCCTTATTGTCAATTGGTTTGTAGAACAAAATCACTACGAGCAAGGCGCGAATACTGATTATAATCAGGAGTACGCCATTGATGAAACGCGCCTGTTCCGCTTTTTGAACGATACGCAGAAGGACTATGTGGACGAGCTGCGTATTTTGGAGTCAGACGCGGAAAAGAAGAAGTTCCTTGATCGTTTGAGTAAGAAACTGTCCGATTCCGGAGTTGTCGAAGTTCTTCGTAAAGGTTTTAAGTATAAGCATCGTACATTAGAAATGTACATGGTGATGCCTTCTGAAGGAAACCGTGAAGCGGAAGCACTGTACAACAAGAATATATTCAGCGTCACGCGCCAACTCCAGTATTCAAAAGAATATGGTCGTCTTGCTCTGGATATGGCGGTTTTCGTCAACGGTCTCCCTATCATGACATTTGAACTAAAAAATCAGTTTACCAAGCAGAATGCTTCCGATGCCGAAGCTCAGTATAAAAGAGACAGGTTACCTTCTGAACTGCTTTTCAGTTTTAAGCGTTGTCTTGTTCATTTTGCTGTGGACGATAATGAAGTCCGTATGTGCACAGAGCTGAAGGGTGATAAGTCGTTCTTTCTGCCTTTCAATAAAGGATACCAAGACGGTGCTGGAAACCCTCCGAACCCGGATGGTATAAAGACCGACTATCTCTGGAAGAATATCCTGACAAAGCACGAACTGTCCAACATTCTCGAAAACTACGCACAGGTAGTTGAGGAAAAAGATGAAGATACCGGAAAAAAGTCTTATAAACAAATATTCCCACGTTATCACCAACTACACGTCGTGAAAGCATTATTGGCTGACGCCGCAGGCGATGGCGCTGGCCAACGATACCTTATTCAACATAGTGCTGGTTCCGGTAAATCAAATTCTATCGCATGGCTTGCTCATCAGCTCGTTACGCTAAAAAACATCGATGGACAGGTATTCGACACAGTTATCGTTGTAACCGACCGCATCAACCTAGACAAACAGATAAAGAACACGATCCATCAATTTATGCAAGTGTCCGCCACCGTTGGTTGGGCAAAAGATTCCTCCGAGCTGCGAAAGCTGCTGGACGAAGGTAAGCGTGTCATTATTACTATCGTACATAAATTCCAATTTATTCTTGGTGACATTACAGATGTCTATAAAAACAAGAAGTTCGCCATCATCATCGACGAGGCGCATTCCAGTCAAAACGGAAGCCTGTCCGCTAAGATGAACATCGTTCTATCTGGTAATATCTATAATAATGAAGATGAGCTTGAAGATAAAATTAACAGTTTAATTGAGGGCAAGCGGATGGCTCAGAACGCCAGCTATTTTGCGTTCACCGCTACACCGAAAAATAAAACGCTTGAGATGTTCGGTAAACCTATCGTGGATGAAAACGGCAATCCTGTGCTGAATGAAGATGGAACTAAGAAGGCCACGCCGCACTATGTGTATACGATGAAGCAAGCTATTGAGGAGAAATTTATTCTCGATGTGCTTAAATACTACACACCTTATCAAAGTTATTACCATATCGTCAAAACCGCCGAGGACGATCCTCTCTTTGACAAAAAAAGGGCGCAAAGTGTTCTGCGGACATATGTGGAAAGCCAGGAATACGCTATCAAAGAAAAAGCAAGTATTATCGTAGAGCATTTCCACAATTCCGTTAAGAGTAGAATAAATGGACAGGGCCGAGCTATGGTTGTAACCAGCAGTATCAACCGAGCTATTGAATATTACATGGCAATCACTGCTGCATTAAACGCACGAAAGAGTCAATACAAAGCAGTCATTGCATTTTCCGGTGATGCCAAATACAACGGCGAAACATTTAACGAAGCCAAAATAAATGGTTTTCCAAGCGCACAGATTGAGAAGAAGTTTAAACATGACCCTTATCGTATTCTTGTGGTCGCTGAGAAGTTTCAAACCGGGTATGACGAGCCATTACTTCACACAATGTATGTTGATAAAAAGTTGGCAGACATAAAAGCTGTTCAGACGCTTTCTCGCTTGAATCGTTGCTACAGTGGCAAAAATGAAACTTTTGTTTTGGATTTTGCAAATGACCCTTCTGATATTCAAAAAGCATTTGAACGGTATTATAAGACTACGATACTCTCCGGTGAAACTGATCCCAACAAATTGAATGACCTAATTGATACAATGGATTCGATGCAGGTCTATACGCAGCAACAGATAAATACATTTGTTGAGTTGTATCTAAATAACGCAGAGCGTGACAAGCTCGATCCGATCATCGATGTTTGCGTGGAAAACTACAAGGCGCTTGACCTTGAAGATCAGATTGCGTTCAAGAGCAGTGCAAAGACATTCGTACGTACCTATAACTTTCTATCCGCTATACTGCCATATGGTTCTCAAGAATGGGAAAAGTTGTCCATATTTCTGAATTTACTTGTTGCGAAGCTGCCACGTCCTGATTCAGATGACGATGATGTCAAAAAGATTGTTGAGGATGTGGATTTGGAAAGCTACCGAGTCGTAGCGCAGGAAACCGTGGCAATAAAGCTCGCCGATGAAGATGCAGAAATTGATGCTATTCCTGTAAAGACCGATGTTGGAATTCCTGTTCCGGAGATGGACACGCTCACCAACATCATCGCCACATTTCATGATATTTGGGGCAACTGTAACTGGACAGATGAAGATAAAATCAAAAAGCAGATTGAGGAGTTGCCGGATATCGTAAAACAGGATGAGGCATACCAAAATGCTATGCGTGACTCGGATGCTCAGAATGCACGCGACGAAAGCGACCGTGCTACATTGGAAGCCATTCTAGGCACAATGGCAAGCGGGATGGAATTATATTCAGCTTTTCAAGAGGACAAACGGAACAACAACAATCAATCCTTTAAGAAATGGCTTCTCGATATGGTCTTTAACGCAACCTATAAGCCAAGCGGCGATTCTGCCCGGTCGAAGGCGTGAGGAGGGTAAGCGTAATGGAAACTGAAGAAAAGCACGTGTGGGGTATCCACACTATGAATGATGCCCTTTTCTTAAATGACAATATTATTGCTATCGGCTGGAGAGACATGGGGGATTTAAAGAAGATCGAAGGCAACCGCGATTCATTTAAAGAACGTTATAACAAGGCATATCCTGATTCGAAAAAAGGTGCAGTAGCAAATGGAGTGGGAATGCTATACCGTTTTGTTTATGATGTGCAAATTGGAGATTACGTTGTCTTCCCGTCAAAGATAGATCGCCAAATTAATATTGGTACTATCGAGAGCGATTATATATATAATCCTAATGCAGCAGAGTATGTGCAGCAACGGAATGTAAAGTGGCTAAAGCATCTACCCAGAACGTCTTTTTCACAGGGGGCTTTATATGAAGTCGGTTCCGCAATGTCATTTTTTGCTGTAAAAAATTACGCTGATGAGTACCTTGACGCATTGGATAAGAGTTTCAAAAAGGTTGTGATGTCATCTGAAGACGATGAAAGCGTTGGGGCCACAGCAGATGATATTGTTGAGACTACTAAAGACTACATACTCAAAGTATTAAGCAAGAATCTCAAGGGCTATGAACTGGAAGAATTTGTTGCTGATTTATTAAGTGCAATGGGATACCGGACGTCAATTTCGGCTCATGGTGGCGACAGCGGAATTGATATTACGGCATATAAAGACGAGCTGCCTCCTCGCATTTTAGTGCAGGTCAAGAGCCAAGACGGCGATATTAAGGAAACAACTATACAATCGTTGAAGGGCGCAATGCGCGAGGGAGATTATGGGCTGTTCGTTACACTGTCCAATTACACGAAAAACGCACAGAAGTATCTTGATAGCGTACCGATTATCCGTGGTATTAATGGAACCGAGCTTGTGGATCTGATTCTAAAGTACTATGGGAACCTAAGTGAGAAATACAGAAGAATGATTCCATTGAAGATGGTATATATACCAATGCCTAATGATATAGAGTAATGATTATTTGGGCTTTGCCCGTTTGTCTAAAAAACCTTATCTTATGCTATAAAGAATTCGCTTATAGGAATGAGAGGTGGCAAGCGTGAAAATATACGTGGGAATAACCGATAAAGACTGGTATGAGCAACTTAAAGCTCAGAAACCAGAAGAAGTGAATTTCTGGAAGCCAGGATCAAGCAACTTTAAAGCCCTACAGACCAACGATATGTTTCTATTTAAATTACATCATCCTGCAAACTATATCGTTGGCGGTGGCTTTTTTGTACGTTTTTCGCTATTGCCTTCTTTTCTCGCATGGCAAGCTTTTGGAATGAAGAATGGTACAACCTCATATGAAGAGCTTCAGAAGAGAATAAATAAATATCGTAACCGTAATGGAATCAACGGTGATAACGCTCCCATTGGATGTATCATACTTACCGAGCCGTTCTTTTTTAACGAGCATGACTGGATTCCGGTGCCAGAAGATTGGAACCTAAACATTGTACAAGGAAAGACATATGAAACAAATACGGAACTTGGCAATCGCTTATATTGCCAAGTTCTTGAAAAGCTTCGGTTGTACAATAGCGCGAACTTCAATGCTCAGAAAGCAAGATGTGCTGAATCATTGACTATGCACAGACTTGGGCAAGGCGCTTTTAGGGTAGTGGTAACAGAGGCTTATCAGCGCAGGTGTGCCATTACTGGAGAAAAAACACTGCCTGTATTAGAGGCTGCGCACATCAAGCCCTTTTCTGAAAACGGGCCTAACGACATCAAGAATGGATTGCTTTTACGCTCAGATTTTCACACGCTATTTGATGATGGATATATAACGATAAATCCCGATTTTGTCATTGAGGTAAGTAAACGCCTTAATGAGGATTATGGCAATGGGAAAGATTATTATAGATTTCATGGTAGTAAACTGCAGATAATGCCGTCTTCATCAATCGAGCTTCCGTCACAGGAATACATAATGTGGCACAACGAGCATTGTTACAAAGGATAAATACCGTTCCCCTGCTCGGATATGCCGAAAGGCGAACTACTCAGGCATATTGAGAATGGTTATTGCCTCATTAAGCCGAATGTGAGCAAACGACAAGGCGGCAACTATCAGAAAACTGAAAGCAGTTCTGTCTTGCGCTAATGAAAGCTAATGCTTAAATTCGATTCTATTCGCTATTATGCGAAACCCATCACCATTCGTGGCGAGTAGTATTATCATGTGTTCACAGTGGTATGAAACCTCAGCGGACAATAATAGGTCGTATCTTCGCGCTGGATCGAGAATTACAAAAAGTAAGCTAAGGGAGAACAATGATGCTTCTTTGGACAATTCAGCATAAGGCTGTATATGAGCAGCTATTAAAATGCGGCATTATGAGAGCAGATGAACAGCATCTGTTTTGTGAGGATGATTTTCCTCACGCATATAAATGGATTGCCGAACAGATGTCGGAACGCGTCGGTCAGCCACCGAGAGATGTTTATTATCCCGTGTGGGCCTGGTATCAGTGGGAGGGCGCTCGCAAACGCCCGGATATGCGCTCACATCGTCGCTGGACAAAGAAGGGCGAGCCAATTGTACTGCTTACAATTGATGTACCGGATAAAGATGTGCTGCTCTCCGATTTTGATATGTGGCACTGCGTTTTAAATAATGTCTATCTGCCGTTGTCCGAAAAAGATGATGTGAATCATACAGAGACGGAAAAAGTAAGCAGTTGGAGCCGTATTTTTCAAATTGACACACAATCGGACTACTGGGACACGCCTAAGTCGACACAAGCGACATTCTGGGAGTTAAGACAGGAGTGGGTCCTGAAAGCCGAACACTTCATTTCGGCTTAAGCGGAGGTGCTTTATGTTTGATAAGACACAGGAGAATGCCAATCCACCTTTATTTGAAGGTACAGTGTATACAATAAGGATAAAGTCAAATTACATCTGCTACGGCCCCTGCCCGGAGCCGGATGATGAGGTCGAGCAACACCTTACTGTAACGGAGGAGGGAAAGGTGTCTTTCACCTCATATTGCTGGGGCGACGGCGGCAAGTATAAAAAAGCGCGCGAACAAAACTTCAAAATCCGTAGTGACATAGCATCTTACATTTTGAAGATTGTTGGCGACTATTTTTCCGCAGACAATGAAATGAACTTTACAGCAGATGTTGGAAGCTGGGAAATGGATATGTCCAACACGGACGAAAAATCGTTCCATTTTAACGGATCGCTCTATCCCGGGGTGAGTGAGCTTGACAACATCTCATCCATAATGAGGAATAACTTGAATATGCCGGATTTGCTTGCCTTTGACGGCGATTCCCACAAAGATAGAATTGACAAACTCGTAATCGATTATCACAGGGTCACGAAAATCAAGCCGAAAGTGCCGTTTAATCCTGAAATTGAGTACGCGACATGGGATTATTCTGAGCATTTCACCCTTGACCGTGCTTCAGAATCATTGGAGCATATCCAGAATATTGGCTCTGGATGTATGGTTTCAAGAAAATATCATGTTGAAGACGGCCTGTCTGCCTTTTTAGATGACCATTATTCTTCCGGCCTCTTGTCAAACATTATAGGAAATCCGCCAGATGTAATTGACAACCCACTGGAAACAAAAGACTACCAAATTGCCATCGACTATCTGTATGGCGGACAGCGTATCATTACCGGAAGTTTTGATAAAAATGGACTTCCGGAGGACTTTCCTGAGCTGGCAGAAGACATCATGAATTTTATGTGTTTCTACGGCATGGGCGAAATTCTTAATCCATCGGTGTACAGAAAGGCAAAACGGAAAAATAGCGATTATACCTTTTGCAGCGTGGAGTTTGACGAGGGCAGTAAAAGCTATTACTACCTCACCGAGGACGACTCACTTTCCATCGGCGATTTTGTATTCGTACCCGTTGGAAAAGACGGTCATACCGCTATTGTGGAAATCGTTAATATTGAGTATTTCCCAGAGGACAAGGTTCCGTTCCCGCTTGATAAGGTAAAACGAATCATACGGAAAAGCACAGGTGAAGATTTTGAAACAACAGAAGCCAATAACCAGGAGAATGAAAGCCTCAAGTTGAAGAACAACTCAATGCTCCCTTTTGGCCGATTCGTGCTGTGCAATGAGGAAACCTCTCGTGCAAAGATAAATGTTTGGGCTGAGTTATCAGAAGGTTGTCTGAAAATCTCAGGTCAGGACTTCGGTGAAGCCGCCGAGGAAGTTTTCGACGAGGACGAGTATGAGTATTATTATGACTTTGACTGGGAAAGCACAGAGCACCTGTTTGCTTTATTAACCCCCAAAAGACAGAACATCAAAGAAATGCTACTACAGAAGTTTGGCGGAATTAATGGATGCCACATATTGAGGGAGTTTTGTGATGCCAATGGTATCGCATACAAATTTTTTTCGTGTTAGATATTGGGTTGTAAAACATGAATTCGGAGGTTTTAAAATGGCAGATGTGCATGTGACGATTGACGGTGTTATTTTATACTGCGACGAGAGTGTTTCTACGTTACAGTTGGAAAACGGGTATTCTATTCAAAAGGTATATCTGGTGGAAATTCCTTTTAGGAATAAAATAACCGATGGAAATGGTAATCTCACAATAAACTACTTGGGCTCGCAGCTACATGACGATAATGGTACATACTTGATGTGTATACATAAGGAAGATACATTCCAAGTGAGGTTGCCACAAATTGCTCCCGGTGTTCACTTAACTGATAAAGACTTGATGTGCGGAGAACAGCTAGAAGAATATAAAGATACAGAAATGGAATATTTAAATAAAGTATTTTCCTTATTACGACTTTTCAAAAAGGGCAATATTGGATGCAAAGAAGTGTTCTTTGAGCATAAATTCACAGTAATGGGTTTTATAAATAATACTCAGAAACAAACCAGTGACAATGTAACAAGGAACATTGTTGATAGCACGTTTTTTATCTTGTCGACAGATGAAGCGATAAAGTGTAATCAATTCTTACAGGATTATATTGGACAAGAATATTATTTGCTTAAAAATTGCATTGATGAATTTACATGGGGATTAGAACAGGTTGACATTCCGACTGGTTTTGAACAATATACAACTGCGCTTGAAATGATTTTTCTTGCAAAAGACCAACAAGGGAAAAAAGAAGTCTTGTCTAAAAGAGTTTCCGTACTTTTGGAAAACGACCCAATAAAAATACAAGCTCTTTACGATAAAGTTAAAAATTTTTACAGATATCGTTCGGAATCATTGCACGAGGGTGATGGAAGGAATATTACAGCCGCCGAACTGAAGGAAATGGAAGAGATTGTTCGGAAGGTATTACTTAAGTACCTCGATTTCTGTAAAACAGCCATTGTTAATAATGGTTCCATTACATGGGAAACAATAAAAGAAAATAAAATCATTGATTTAAAAGCTGCTGTTGAAACTGCAAAGAATGCCGGAGTGTTACCAATATTGTGTTCGTCAAGTAAAAATGTTAGCAAAAGGTCCCCAAAAAGGTTAGCACCTTGGAGCACCTAATTCTTTGTTTGTGCGTGCAGCGTCAAGGCCNNTTTTGAGGGGCAAACAGGACAGGGCCCAACGCTCACATTTTGGAGACCCACGGGGCCAAACAGGCCGGGGGCGCA